>Ga0316207_10002697_pt1 | contig 17637 bp, 14 predicted proteins | sample 6weekpyrite_MG_FD_204943 | JGI IMG/M metagenome (GOLD analysis project Ga0316207, IMG submission 204943) | Microbial mat bacterial communities from mineral coupon in-situ incubated in ocean water Damariscotta River, Maine, United States -... | ecosystem: Environmental > Aquatic > Marine >...
AGTGTTTATCGAGCCACTTTCTAGATATGTCTCCCCAACAGTCTCATGTTTTTCTATTGTCCAGATAATACTAGACCCCGCAATATTTTCCGACCCTATAAGGTCAGCGGGTAATATCTCGTCTGCATAGGCAGAAAATTGATACTTCTCTAATTCAATCCCGCCCACATAGTCTCGCAGCATGCCCATTAAGTCAGCTTTATATTCTGTAAGAAACTTTTTGGGCACATAGAATGTCGCTTCCCCAACGGTAATTTTTTTGTATGGCCGCGATTGATCCATCGTTATGAGAAGAGCCAGAACTGCTGCCAGCAATAGCAACGGCACCAGAAAAAGCATCAGGCGTTTTTTACTGCTGGGCATCTCGCTTATCGGTGTTGGCATGGTGAAAACCCTTCTCTTTTTTCCCATAGCTAAACAATTCCTGCTGGAGTGCAAGCCTGGCTTTCCCCTTCTTTCTATTAAAATATAGAGTATCCCCGCTTTTTCACAGCCTTGTGGAATTTTTTTTGAGCCTATTTTGAGGGCACATAAAGAACGTTTCTATCTTTGTCCTGACAGGCTTATTCAGTTTTGGTTCAGCTTGAATATGGCCATCTGAAGCCAACAAACATGGTGAGGATAAGCGACATGACCTTTAGTAATTTGATCTACGGCAACTGGGTTTTTGATGGTTCAGAGGCTGATAGCCGCTTTTGGGGCGATGATGGGGATGATTTTCTGGTGGGCGGAACCGGCGATGACCGGCTTGTTGGCGGCGGCGGTGATGATCTGATCATTGGTGGCGGCTTCGATGATGGGTTTTATCTCGATATTGATTGGTACGGTGGGCTTAACTTTTTTGCACCAGTAATACCCAGTAGTCCGTATGACTTTGAAGGGAGTGATACACTTATCGGGGGCGCTGGTAATGACACGCTGGTAGGCGGAGGCTGGCAGGACGGTTTAGTGGCCGATGATGGCTGGTTCGATATTGGTGAAGAGGTGAACACGGACTATGTTATCGCAATTTATCCCTCTGCCGCGCCGGAAAATATCATTTGGGCAGGATCTGGTGACGACGTTGCCGTTGGTGGCTCATTCTCGGATGTGATTGGTGCGGGCACAGGTGATGACCGGGTGTATGCAAACGGCGGCAATGATAGGGTGTATGGCAGTTCGGGTGACGATAGCATCTGGGGTGACGGCGGTGCTGATAGGCTTTGGGGAGGCTCTGGCAACGATGTGATTTGGGGCGGCGACGGGAGTGATGACATCGGCGGTGGTTCGGGTCATGATGACCTTATCGGCGGTGCCGGACATGATGTTGTTTTTGCTGGTAGCGGCGATGACAATGTTGAAGGTAACTCAGGTGATGATGACCTGTTCGGTGGGTCAGGCTGGGATATTATCTGGGGCGATGCCGGTGACGATGACATTTTTGGTGGCACGGGGAATGACACGCTCATTGGTGGAAGCGGCGACGATTGGTTCTTTTTTAAAGATGGGCACGGCGACGATGTTATTGATGATTTTGATGTCTTTGACGACACACTTGTCTTGAGCGGTATCGGGGATATCGCCAACTTTGATGACCTGGATTATTATTCTTATGAGACAGTTGTTGAAGGTGATTTTGGCTTGTTGATTGAAACAAGCGCGAGCGATAGTATTTTCTTGGTAGGTGTTACCTACGACGATCTGCTTGATGTAGACGTTGTATTTTAAGCACAAAAGGAATGCGCTGCCCCAAGGTATGGGATAGCGCCTTTATGTATTAGAGATGGTGTTTGAATAGCCATCTTCAGTGTTGATCTTCATGCAATGGACAATAGATGGTGCTGGCAATCAAAGGCCCCAGTCTCTGTTTTGAATTACAACGCGGTAGCCGTCTAAATCTTCAAAGGTACGGCCTTCTGCATCCCAATAAGGGTTGCATGCGGGCACATCTTTAAAACCTGCAATTTCCATACGGTTGCAGGTGTCTTGCCATTCATATTCGTCAGGCACATAAAACACCAATAAATGGTCTTGGCTTGGCGCTTTGCCCACCTTTGTGCCGCGCCGATGTGTAAATTCCAAATGATAGGCGTGATGCGGATGCCCCAATAGCACACCGTCAAAACCAGCATGTTTTTCAAAAGCATCAAGCCGCCGGAAGCCTAATCCTTTTTCATACATACAGGCAATATCTCGCAGGTTATCCGTGGGCCGTGCCACACGCATAACGCTAGTTTTATTTACCATATTTTTTGCTCACCATCCCAAGCTGAGCCCCACGTCAGGGATAGTATCACTTTCTGAAAACGAAGTCGAAAAAAACTGATATTCCTATTTTTTTGAAAAATAATTTCAATGTAAAAGCTTGTTTGCTGATGATTTTTTTGGATTTACAACAAACGCATTCGTCGCTTCGAATTTTTCTAAAGCTATGGCATAAAAGAATAGCAGCCTTTTAAAGAGATGCGAAAGTAGGGCATCTGGTTGGTGTGTTCGATATAGTAGATTTAGATGGAGTTACAGCGAACGTGGAAACAGTGACGCTTAAGATACGTGCGGCTGATTTGGCGCTTAATTCGCAAGAAGTTTTATCGCAGACCGAGCACGCCCGACTGGCAAAAATGCATGAAGGCGCGCGTCCGGCGTTTGTGACAGCACGCACAATGCTGCGGGCAGCGCTGGGTGATTATATGGGTTTAACGCCAGCTGCAGTGCCTTTGGTGCAAGAAGGTGCCGGACGCGTTTTTATTGAGGGTTTTGCTGATGAAGAGCCGCCTTTTTATAGTGTAAGCCATACAGGTGGTGCAGAAGATGGTATCGCCGCTGTTGCTGTCGCTGAGACATGCCCAATAGGTGTTGATGTTCAACAAGTGGATCCTGCTGTTAATTGGCGGCGCGTGGCAGAACGTCGTTTTCCGGCTGAAGAGTGGGCACTTTTAAATGCGATGCCAGAGGCCGAGGGACGCATGCTCTTCTTCACAATTTGGGCCATCAAAGAAAGCTTTGTGAAAATGGAAGACGGCAAACTGATGCCGTACCTGAAAAATATCGAACTGGATTTTTCTGATGGTAAGCCAAAGCTGAAAGTGGCTACGCCGGGCGGGTGTTTGGATGCTGCGATTTATTTTCACTTTATTCCTGAGTTTCAGCTTGCAGTGGCACTTGTGGCTGAACAGAAAATTTCAATTAAGTTAGATAGCGATATCCAAGTGGCTGAGCGCCGCGCAGATCCTCTAACCCATAAAGGCGAACTTTCAGAATAGTTGTGGTGTTACAGCCTTTGTTGTTGAGGCTGTCATTGCCATATAGTCGGTTCATGCGTATTATCGGATTTCAAGATTAATGTAAGGGAGAAATTTATGAGTGTCGTTGAGCGTATTGCAGGAAATAGGGTTTAGGTTTTCCAGCAATTGAACAGAGGCCGGAGGGCCTGCTGGATTGTCCATATTCTACTGATCCTGCAATGAACTTTGCAGCGTATTTCTGCATTTAAAGCAGTATGCGTATATTTTATTTTTGCGTCTTTTGGCGTGGAATATGGTGATAAATCAATGACATATAAAATTTCTTCTCTGGCTGCGCTTGGCTGGAATACATTCTTTGCATCTCAAGTACATGAAGACGAGCAAAACATAACACGGCCGGCCAAGGTGGTGGAGGTGCACAGGGGGCAGAACCGTGTGGTGGCCCCTGGTCTTGATACAGTTGTACCTTCCTTTAAAGGGGAACTCGACGGCGAGGAGACGGCGGCAACAGTAGGTGATTGGATTCTTTTAGATGCGGTTACAAAAGCACCGGTACGTCTGCTTGATCGAAATAGCCTGTTTAAACGCCGTGCACCGGGAACAGATCGTCGATTTCAATTGATCGCAGCGAATATTGATACGCTTTTCATAGTATCAAGCTGTAATCAGGACTTTAATATCGCAAGGCTAGAGCGCTATTTAGCGTTGGCATCTGAGGCAGGTGTGATGCCAATATTGGTGCTTACAAAAGCAGATTTGGCAGAAGATGCACAAGAGTATGTGCGCCGCGGTGCTAAGCTGCTTCCGGGCTTGATGGTTGAATTGGTTGATGCGCGAAACAGCGAGAGTGTCGGGCGTCTTGCCGATTGGTGCAAAGCGGGGCAGGCTGCGGCACTAGTGGGCTCGTCGGGGGTTGGCAAATCAACATTGGTAAATACACTAACGGCTGGCGCACAAATATTAACACAAGACATCCGTGAGGATGATGCAAAAGGGCGGCATACAACAACTGGCCGAACATTTTATCAGTTGCCCTCTGGGGGCTGGCTTTTGGATACGCCCGGTATGCGAGGATTGGAGGTTACTGATGCGAGCGAAGGAGTTGGTGAAATATTTGCCGATATCGTTGAATTGGCTTCTAGTTGCCGCTTTAATGATTGTGCCCATGATACAGAACCGGGGTGTGCCGTTCAGGCCGCTATTAAGGATGGCCAGTTAAATGCAAAGCGTTTAAAGCGCTGGCAAAAGCTGGCAGCAGAAGAAAGCCACAGCAGTGCTACTATGGCAGAGCGCCATACTCGTGACCGAGCCTTTGGCAAGATGGTTAAGAAGGCTCTTAAAGACAAAAAGCGCTTTCGCGGTGGATAATATCTAGAGAAAACTGTTCTAAATTACGGAGCTGCGGCGGGGGGCAATCACTTGGTGATGGTTGGCTCCCGTAAGTTTTTGAGCGAGAGCATCGTGGCCTTCCTGGTCAGCAAACTCAGCTTCTGCATCACTGATGGCTATCATCTGCAATAATTCCACCTTGCCTGTGACTAGCTGAAATTCGGGGGTAGTGGTGCAGGGTGAAAGGGCAATGAAATTCCTAAGGATACAGTTTTCATTTCCATCCACCGGTAGCCCCAAGCGCACCACACTACCAACTCGGAGGTCTGATTGGTCTTTATAGTGGCCAGCTGCGATTAGCAGGTTAAATGTCATTAAACGGGCAAGCTTGTCAGCGGCCCAATCAGATTTCTCTGCGGTTTCCAAAATATATTCGACACCGAGCCCGGACCATTCCTCTATCTCACTATCAAAGGCATTAGACATGCCACTGGTAGCATAAAGCCATGTGGTGCGTTCATTCGTTGGAGGGAATGTTAGTACACCGTGGTGTAACCAAAATGGGTGCACGGCGTTGCGGCCAAAGTCTTGTTTAAATATTTCCTCTGTTAACAGTTTGGGAGCGCCCTCGGGCTCACCAAATAAACTTGGGTAAAAGTTTTCTTCTCGTTGTTGCCACCCAATATGCAAAAGGCTTTCCTCTTCAGGTTCATCCTCTTTTGTTGAGGAACCAAGGAAAATTGATTTGAGCATATCAAAAAAGGAAACAGACATGGCGCTCCTTGCCGGTGTAATGGTTTATGTGGCCTATTGGCCTCATAGCAGGTGCAAGTTTGTTGCTCAACGGCAATCCGTGCTTGCGCTTTCTCTACGTAGGCGGTAGCGAAAGAAGGTGTGTGGGGTTTGGCTGTGGGTAAGCCGTGTACAAATATATTTTATTGAGTGAATTTGAAGAGGGTTGAGTGACTACAATGCTGACAGTTGGGGAAGCTATCGAAATTTCAAATGAACAGCCTTTTGTGCTGTTTGGCGGTATGAATGTGCTTGAAAGTAAGGATTTAGCATTCGAGATTGCTGAGCATTTTGTGAGTGTCACAAAGAAGCTAAATATCCCTTATGTATTTAAGGCCAGTTTTGATAAAGCCAACAGGTCTAGTATTCATAGTTTTCGTGGCCCAGGGCTTGATAAAGGCCTGCAAATTCTTGCTGATATCAAAGCGAAATTCAACGTTCCACTTATTACAGATGTGCATGAGCCAGAGCAAGCAGCACCAGCATCTGAAGTGGCAGACGTCATACAATTGCCAGCCTTTTTGGCACGCCAAACTAATATGGTAACGGCCATGGCAAAAACAGATGCTGTGATTAATGTTAAAAAGCCACAGTTTTTAGCTCCTGAAGAAATGCGGCATATCATCAAAAAGTTCGCTGAAAGCGGCAATGATAAAATTATGCTGTGCGAGCGTGGCAGTTGTTATGGTTATAATAATCTCATTGTTGATATGCTGGGTATGGACCATATGAAAACCTTGGCTCCAGTAGTGTTTGATGCCACTCATGCATTGCAGCGACCGGGAGGGCGTACCGACAGCGCTGGAGGACGTCGGGCGCAAGCTGCGGCACTTGCAAGAAGCGGTATGGCGCTTGGTATCGCTGGTTTGTTCATTGAATCTCATCCGGACCCAGATGCAGCTCTCTGTGATGGACCTTGTGCTTTGCCTTTAGATGCATTGGAGCCGTATTTGGTTCAGATGAAGGCAATCGATGATCTTGCGAAGTCTTTTGATCCATTGGTGACGGAGTAGTCGAAATGAGCGTCCGTCTTTTTGCCCTAGATGTGGACGGTGTCTTAACCGATGGCATGCTGTATTATACTTCGAACGGTGAGGAACTAAAAGCATTCCATGCTCATGACGGGCTGGGCCTTGTTCTGTTAAAGAAGTTGGGCATTGAGGTGGCTGTGATTTCTGGGCGCACTAGTGGACCTTTGAACAAGCGGCTTGATGACCTTGGAATTTTTCATCGTCGCCTGGGATGCAAAGACAAAGTAGTTGCTCTGGAGGAGCTCTGTGCTGAGCTAGATATTACTCTTGCGGATGTAGTTTTTATGGGGGATGACCTGATAGATATGGCAGCTATGGAAGCTGCAGCTTATTCAGTTGCCCCAGCAAATGCGGCGGAGCCCGTACGGTTGGTGGCTGATCATATTACTAAAAAATCAGGTGGGCACGGCGCGGTAAGAGAAGCCTGTGAGTTATTGGCTTTGCGGATGGGCTACAATCTGGAGGCTGTGGCACGGGGAACTAAAAAGGCACTGGTGCAATGAAAATTGTCATTCCATCGCGGTTTGGCTCTACCCGCCTGCCAGGGAAACCTCTGGCAGATATTTTGGGGAAGCCCATGATCCAACATGTATGGGAACGTGCACAGGAAGCTGCGTGCCCTGAGGATGATATTGTTATTGCGGCCGATGATGACCGAATACTGGCGGCTGCAAAACAGTTCGGTGCTAAGGCGGTTAAAACACGATCTGACCATGAAAGTGGTACTGACAGGATAGCTGAAACTGCGTCCATCATGGGCTGGGGAGAGGATGAAGTTGTTGTAAACCTGCAGGGGGATGAACCCTTGATGCCCCCTGAATTGTTAAGGTTGGTGGGTAATGCATTATTGGGCCAGCCTATGGCTGGGATGGCAACAGCCAGTTGTCGGATTGTACAAGCTACTGATGTGACAAACCCCAATATTGTTAAAGTGGTTACAGACACAGAAGGTATGGCGATGTATTTTTCACGCTCGCCTATCCCACATGAACGTAGCGGTATTATTGATGTGGACGCTTTCAGCTATCAGCGTCACTTGGGGCTTTATGCTTACCGAGTGAAAACACTGGCTACGTTGGCCGGTTTGCCGCCAGCACCGCTTGAGCAGGTTGAATGCCTTGAGCAGTTGCGTGCTTTGGCCTCAGGCATGAAAATTCATGTGACAGAAGTGAAAGAGGCCCCCCCTCACGGTGTGGATACTGCGGAGGATTTGGAGGCCGTTCGTTTGGTGTTGGGGGTAACAGCATGAGCGAACAGCCAGCCCCCTTGGAACAGGATACTGAAAGCCAAGAAAGCCGTCCAACGAAAGTGGAGGAGCCAATCTCTGCACTCCCTTTAAAAGAGCTTGGTAAAGCTATCACAAGCTCGCGCGGCATTGCTGGCGACAAAGCTTTGCCTGTATTGCTTGGGATGCCCGTTAAGCATGACCTTAAGGGGGAAGGCAGTGATGTAGTTCTTGGATGGGGGGAAAAAGATAATACATCAAAGGCCAGAGAATATGCGAAACGTAAGGAGCTGGAATATTGGCGACTTGAGGATGGCTTTATTGGGTATTTAAGTCATCCTTCTTTGGATAAGCGGCGGCTTTCTGTGGTGGTGGATAAGTCGGGTATATATTATGATGCCCACACACCAAGCGACTTGGAGCGCATGCTGAATGCTGATGACTGGATCTCGCATGAGCTGATTGAACGTGCAGAGGCTGCTATGGCCCGTATCCGAAAATGGCGTTTATCGAAATATAATCATGCTCCTTTTGAACTCTCTGATGATCTCACTGAGAAATTGGCAGCCTTCAAAGGCCCAAAAATCTTGGTCGTGGATCAAACTTACGGTGACAAATCGATCGTGGAGGGTATGGGATCTGACGATATGTTTCAGGACATGCTGCGGGATGCTCTGGCAGAAAACCCAACCTCATTGGTAATTGTTAAGGTACACCCTGATGTGCTTGCAGGCACTAAACAGGGTCACTTCAATGTGAATCGGAAAGAAGAGCGCGTACTATATATAGCAGAGGAAGCAAGCCCATTTGCCCTTTTGGATAAGGTTGATCAGGTTTATGTGGTGACTAGCCAGATGGGCCTTGAGGCACTGATAGCGGGCAAGAAGGTGGTTTGTTATGGTTTGCCATTTTACGCAGGATGGGGCCTAACGCACGACAAGCAATTTTGTGAAGCACGTATCGCAAACCGGTCATTAGCTGAACTGTTTGCGGCCACTTATATCTTGTATACGCGTTACATTGATCCGTTCAGTGGTGAACGTGTTGAAATTGAGCGTATTCTAGATTTATTGGTGAGCGAACGACAAATGCCACGGCCTAGTGGTAAGCGGGTGTATGCAGCAGGATTTAGCCTGTGGAAACGTGGTTTTTTGCCTGAGTTCTTTGGGCCAAGTGTTAAGGAAACAAAATTTGTAACGCCGTGCTCATTGGGTGCATTGGAGTATCAGGCTGGTGACATGGTTGTTGTTTGGGGGAGAAAGAATGAGGCTGAAGTTAAAAATGTGCCTGATCATGTCCCTGTTTGGCGAATGGAAGATGGTTTTCTGCGTTCAATAGGTTTGGGCAGTGATTTACACCGACCTTCCTCTTTGGTGATGGATAGAACAGGCATTTATTATGATGGACCAGAGCCTTCTGACTTAGAAAGCTTCCTTGCGGGCCATGAATTTGATCGGCACGATTTAGCACGTGGAGCCTTGTTGCGGGCCCGTATTTTGTCAACCAAGGTTAGCAAATATAATGTCGGTGAAAAAGGTGCCCTAGATTACAGAACGCGGGCAGGTGATAGGGAAATTATCCTTGTGCCAGGACAAGTTGAGGATGACGCCAGTATTCAGCTTGGTTCTCCAAATATCAATACGAACGCTGGATTATTAGCGGCAGCCCGAGATGCTGCGCCTGATGCCTACCTGATTTACAAACCCCACCCGGATGTTGCGAGTGGTAACCGACAGGGTTCGGTTTCTCAGAATGTGCTAGATTACTGTGTGAATGAAACAGTGGTGGATGCAGACATCATTGATGTGCTGGACGCAGTAGACAGCGTGCATACGATGACAAGTTTAACAGGCTTTGAAGCCTTGATGCGCGATAAGAAAGTGACCACTTACGGGATGCCTTTTTATGCAGGGTGGGGGCTGACGGAGGATGTATGTGATTTTTCGCGTCGAAACCGCGTGCTGAGTGTTGATGCGTTGGTGTATGGGGTTTTGTGTGTGTATGCTCGCTATGTAAGCTGGCCGCAGGGAGTTAGCCAAAGCCCAGAGGGACTGGTTGCGGAAATAGCTTTTGCGGCAAAGTCCTCTAAGATCAAAGCGGGATTGTTCACCCCTGTCGTCAGACTTGGCCGCAAGGTGGCATATTTGGTTCAGGCCCTGATGCGGTAGCTTGTGGTTACATAATTGAACCGGTGCCTAGTGTTCTTTGGCGGGAAGTTTTATATATTTTACAACCATGCGCTTGTATGTCATATAGCGGCCTGAAAAATCCGAAAAGACTTAAGTTTTAATGATGTTGGGTAGGGATATTCTCCTGCGCTTTTCTTCCTAGATACTTGCAACTATATGATTGATGTTATGAACGATAATTTTTTAAGTGATATTACTGTCTCAAGAACAAAGCTAAAATCTGTCATTGCAGACTGTGATGACAAGGAATTGGCGAAGATTTTTCCGGGGGTTGAATGGTCACTTGGTGGGTGTTTTAGAGGCATTCATATTCCGGTTGATCGTCGATATTTAAGTTTTCGGATTGAGGTTGATACGGATGCTGCGCATTCACTTAGCTTTTCAAAAATTATCTTTGGTGGTTTAGTCCATGGGGATAATGCCCGACAGGATTTAAAGAATTACGCCACTTGTTCACAAAGCTCTCATTATAGGCACTTGAAAACGCCGTTTAATGCCATGGCTGTTGATGTGTATGAAACAGGCATGCATACAGAAAAAGAAGAAGGGGCATATTGGCAGGCCTCCTTCCCTGATGCTGTGAAAGTTAGTGATATTATCCTTTATTCGCGGATAGATACTTCCGCAAAACAGAATAAATTTTATCGTGTAGTGGGGCTGGATGAATCTGGGAATCGGCATGTTTTATACCGGACGACGGGTGTTGTTGAGACTAAAGAAAAGCTGATTAAACGAATTGAAGATGCGCTTGATTCTATTGTTGCATTGAGGCCTTTAATAGAATTGGAGCATCAACAGAAGTTTGATGAGCAAGTGGCCTCATCCTTGATCGAATTGACCGAGATAGTTTCTGGTTCTGATTCCGGCGCGTCTCCTGTTAGTATCTGCCAAAACTTGTTGAACGCACTCTTAATGATGCCAAATAAGACCGAGGATTTTGGTGTAAATTCGGGAGATGCGTATGAAATACGATTGCCAAAGACCACAAGTGCTCGATATTTGAAAATTACAGCATATGGCGCGGCCCCTACCAGTCTTGGCCGGGTTCAGTTGGTTTCAAAAGATAGCGGTGATAAGCCAATTGTTGAGTTTAAAGGAAAGTCTACGCAGTTTAAATATAAACGCGTTGGGTGGGTACGGCCTGAGTATTTTTCTTTAGGTTTGCACACTAAAGTTTCCTCGCGGGTTTATGATTTGGAAGATCAGTTAGACTTTGATCAAATCCGAATTTGGAATATTAATCGTCATCAAATTGCCAATACATTGTTTCTGGAATTCGCTGTAAGCGATGATCGGAAAAATTGGACGGTGGTGCACGATAAAGGTGTCGAATTTAAGCAAGTCTTTGATGTTATGTCGCTTATAGACGCTATGATGCCCACCAAGTGGCTTCCTGATTATGCTCGGTTATTTGGCAAAATTATCACTCAGTTCAGACGCCGTAATATGGTGAATGCTCTTGCCCGTCATACTCGAAAAGATGATGTGCTCAGGAAAGCCGTTTTTTCTGGGTCTGATGAAATATTCAATACCAAGCAATTTGCACCACCTTTGAAAATGGCAAAGCATGGTTTGCGTGTGCCGCTTAGATTCCGTAATCAGGAATTTATTATGAAGGAATTGGTCAAGGTGCGGGATGATATCCGTGCCCTTGGACACTTGCCCTTGTTTATGTATGGCACATTGCTAGGCGCTATTCGTGAAGGGGATTTCATCCCTCATGACGATGATCTTGATTTGGCCATAATATTAGAAAGGGTAAACCCTAAAGAGCTGCCAGCTAGGGCAGACCAATTTCTTGAAGAGCTTCGTAGTACAGGGATGAAGGTAACAAGAGGCCCGAAGGGTGTCCCGCTTTTGCATTGCCAGCGCCCACCATTGACGATTGATATTTTCTTGCTAAGTCACTTTGAAGGTAAAATGTATTGGCCGCATAAACACTTGTCCCTTAAGGCGGAAGACCCTGAGATATTCTTGCCGGTAGGTGAAATAGAGTTTAAAGGCGAAACATTCGATGCGCCAAAAGATCCTGAGGCGGTGTCAGAGGCAAGGTACGGTGCTGACTGGCGTGTGCCAAATGACGCTTTTGAGTGGTAAAAACCCAAATACATGTCTTTAATGTTGGAGAAATAAGCTTCAGCAGCGGTTGGTAAGATAATGCAGCGACGCATAAATATTGAGAAGAAAAGGAAACTTCATTGGAAGAATTTCTTTCTCCATGTTCGGGAATGGAACCTCCGGCATTATTTAGTCCGTCTTGACAACTCCCATGTGATTGTAGCTGATGATGAATTCTTATCTTACCTCAGCGGGGTAAAGACACAGAGCGGTTTAAGGCAGCGTCAGGCCAAGGGCTTTGATGGCAAAGTTGCTGATGCGGTAAAAACAGTGATTGTATTTTGCTGTGATGGTGAAGAACAATTAGTGCGGGCTTTGAGAGCTCGATACCCAAAACGAAAAATTATTTCTGGTAGCCATGAGTTGTTAGCTATTGGTCCGCAGCGCCGTCCCGTACTTTCCCCAAAGCTATCTGAAAATGTTACTAGGCCCCAACCGCTTATCATTCTCTCTACGCCGTATGCTGATGCAGAGTTTCTAACGGTGCTTCTTCAAGAAAACAGTGACATTAAAATACCAGAATACTTGGGTAGGCCTCTCATTTCCTGGAGTGCACTATCTAGTGGTTTTCAGCCAACACGGCTCTATGACCGGTTAGTAAGGCGCTTCGCATCGGATGACAAAATGCCAATGTTGCTTCAAACCGACGTCTTGGCTGCAGTGTTTAAGAATACCAGTTGGTCAATGGAGCGGTTTGTGCGCTTGTGTCATAGATATGGTGCCAAAATAGTGACATTGCGCACGAATGAACCATTCCAGCAAGCCTGTTACGGTGAGCTTATGGATCGGTCCATGCTGCGCTCAATTTGGCAGGCTCCGCTTAAGCAGCCACTGGCTGTAAACGCTAAACATGTTGGTTTGCAAAATACATTAAAGCGCTTGGATGGTTTAGCAGAACATCAGTTGTTTTTAGATGATATTGAAAGCCGCTTGGGTGATTGTCTATCCTTGACTGCTGGGCAGTTAATTGAGGCACCTGAGGAGCATACTGCAAAAGTGTTGGAGTTTTTTGGCTTGGATGTTTCCGGGGATGTTTCCGGGGATGTTGTCTCGGTCAATAGGCAAGAGCGGTATCAACGTCTGGAGGCGTTCGAAAACAAGAAGTTGCTACTAAGACGAAACTTGCATGATCGGTTAGGTCTTAATGCCGCTCTAGTCTAGTTGTTATGTAAAAGTTTTTTCATATTGCCTTGCATTGGGAAGCCAACGCTAGAATCGGTTTTATGACATTAGTGGCGTGATTTTATTTTCCAAAATTTGCTTATAAAGAAAAAATATTTCTATTTAGGGCGCGTTTCTTATTGAAAAAGAAAAAATAATTTCACTAAACTCTTAAACTTGCGCTAGAGGGTACCCATCTTTACAAGCCAATAGAGAGCCTTGGTATTTGACTGGGGTGGGTGTATGTGCCCGGCTAGATATTTTTTGATGGTACAGATCTAAATGACAAAAACGCTTACGCACTTAAAGCGGCTTGAAGCCGAGAGTATCCAGATTATGCGGGAAGTTGCGGCCGAGGCCGAAAATCCGGTGATGCTCTATTCGATCGGAAAAGACAGTAGCGTAATGCTGCATCTTGCGATGAAAGCTTTTTATCCATCAAAGCCTCCGTTTCCTGTGATGCATGTAGACACCACCTGGAAATTCCGTGAGATGATCGCATTTCGTGATATGATCTGTGAAAAATACGGCTTGGATCTTATTGTACATATTAATGAAGAGGGCGTGCGCGATGGCATTGGCCCTTTCACGCATGGTTCGGCTGTTCATACCGATGTCATGAAAACTGCAGGTTTGAAGCAAGCGCTTGATAAATACGGCTTTGATGCGGCCTTTGGTGGGGCACGGCGCGATGAGGAAAAATCGCGTGCGAAGGAACGCATTTTCTCATTCCGTTCAGCTCAGCACCGCTGGGACCCTAAGAACCAGCGCCCAGAATTATGGTCGTTATATAATACGAAAAAAGCACCGGGTGAGAGCATCCGTGTATTTCCGCTTTCCAACTGGACTGAACTAGATATCTGGCAATATATCCACTTGGAAGATATCCCGATGGTGCCACTTTATCTTGCTGCCGAACGCCCTGTCGTAGAGCGTGATGGCCAATTGATTATGGTGGATGATGATCGCATGCCTCTCGCGGAAGGTGAAACGCCAGAGATGAAAATGGTGCGTTTTCGTACCCTCGGCTGTTATCCGCTGACAGGGGCGGTGGAAAGCGAGGCCAACACCATCACAGAAGTAATTCAGGAAATGCTGCTTACAACAACGTCAGAACGCCAAGGCCGGGTGATTGACCACGATGCTGCCGCCTCGATGGAAAAGAAAAAGCAAGAGGGGTATTTCTAATGTCGCATCAATCAAACCTCATTGCAGAAGATATCGAAGGTTACCTTAAGGCACAGGAAGAAAAGTCCATGCTCAGGTTTATCACCTGCGGCAGTGTGGATGATGGCAAATCAACTCTGATTGGCCGTTTGCTGTATGACAGCAAGATGATCTTTGAAGACCAGCTCAATGCGCTGGAAAGTGACAGTAAGAAGCTGGGTACGCAAGGCGAAGAAATTGATTTTGCCCTTCTCGTGGACGGCTTGGCTGCTGAACGAGAGCAAGGTATCACAATTGATGTGGCCTACCGCTTTTTCTCCACCGACAAGCGCAAGTTCATTGTGGCGGATACACCAGGACACGAGCAATATACCCGCAATATGGCGACAGGTGCCTCCACAGCTGACCTTGCCATTTTGTTGATAGATGCACGCCAAGGCATGCTTACCCAAACGCGCCGCCATAGTTTCATCGCAAGCTTGCTGGGCATTAAAAACATCGTGCTGGCCGTAAACAAAATGGACCTTGTTGATTACAGCGAAGATGTTTTGAGTGCGATAGATAGCGAATACCGCGAATTCGCTAAAGACTTTGGCTTCCGCGAGATAATGACAATTCCGGTTTCTGCTCTTAAGGGCGATAATATTCTGGAGCCGAGTGAAAACACCTCTTGGTACCAAGGCCCCACCTTAATGCGCTACCTTGAAGATGTGCCAGTGGGCGATGCGCGGCAAAAAGCAGATTTCCGCTTGCCCGTTCAGTGGGTGAACCGCCCAAATCTCGATTTCCGGGGCTTCTCCGGCACGATTGCTTCAGGCAGTGTGCGTGTGGGTGATGTGGTTAAGGCATTGCCGAACGCCAAGGAAAGCAAGGTTAAATCTATCGTAACTTACGACGGTGACTTGGATTACGCGGTGGCTGGCGAAGCGATCACTTTAACGCTTGAGGATGAGATTGATATCTCCCGCGGCGATGTGATTGCCGGCAAGGATAACCCGCCAGAGGTGGCTGACCAATTTGAGGCCAAGATCATCTGGATGCATGATGATCCTATGCTACCGGGCAGGCCTTACCTGTTTAAAACAGCAAACAAGCTTGTGCCCGGTTTGGTGACAGACCTTAAGCATAAGGTAAATGTGAACACCATGGAGCACACGGCTGCGAAAAGTCTTGCACTGAATGAAATTGGTATTTGCAATATTGGCCTTGATAGTCGTGTTGCTTTTGACCCTTACGGTGTGAACCGCGAGATTGGCAGCTTTATCATCATTGACCGCATCACCAATAACACGGTGGGTGTTGGCATGATTGATTATGCCCTGCGGCGTGCGTCGAACATTCATTGGCAGGCTTTGGATGTTGATAAGGTTGCCCGTGCTGATATGAAGCACCAGCGCCCAGCGGTGCTGTGGTTCACCGGGCTTTCAGGCTCGGGTAAATCAACCATTGCTAATGTGGTTGAAAAGCGTTTGTTTGCGCGCGCTAGGCACACTTACATCCTCGACGGCGATAATGTGCGTCACGGCCTAAACCAAGACCTTGGCTTTACTGACGCTGACCGTGTGGAGAACATCCGCCGGGTGGGTGAAGTTGCCAAATTAATGGTGGATGCAGGCCTTATGGTAATGACAAGCTTCATCTCGCCCTTCAAGGCAGAGCGCCGCATGGTGCATGACCTGATGGATGAAGGCGAGTTTATTGAGGTGTATGTGGATACACCGATTGAAGTATGCGCTGAGCGTGATCCGAAAGGCCTTTATAAAAAAGCCAAAGCCGGTGAGATTAAAAACTTTACTGGATTTGATAGCCCTTACGAGGAACCCGAACGCGCTGATATCCATGTGAATACCGACAAACAAAGCGTGGAAGAGTGCGCCGATAAAATCATCACCTACCTAGAGGAAAATGGCTACCTAAATGCCCCAAGCACAAATGGTAATGGCCAGCGATAATTGTATTGTGGGCTATAAGATCATAGATCACATGTTATGCTGGGAACTGTTCCCGGAGCTTAGCGATAAAATAGTGGTTCTATTGACGTTTCAGTCAATGACACAAAAGAATACTTAAAGTGGTTAGGGCAGCTGCAAGCAGGTCTGTTTGCTATAAATTTAGCGAGTTAAGGGTACAGAAAAAGTATATTGGCAAGCAAAGACCTAGATGGGTTTAGGTGTTCTTGAGCGAGGTACGCATGACACTCACACAAACAATCACTCGTATGATGCGTTTTAAACGTTGGGCGAATAAGATTACTTATTCCACTGTTATAGGCTTGCCGGATGGCGAGGCCTTGAAGAAAAGGCAAACACGCTTTGGAAATATGGTTCACACTCTTAATCATGTGTATGTGGTGGATGATGTCTTTCGAGCGCATTTGCTAGGATGTGATCACGATTACACGGCTCGTAATACAGATGTGCCGCCTCTGCTTGGTGAATTATGGTCAAAGCAGCAAATAATGGATGATTGGTGGGTAAACTTTTCTGAAGGGCTGTCTGAATATGATCTTGCCGAAGTGGTTGAATTCGCATTTATCGGATCAAAACCCACAGACAAAAAGGGTATGATGAGCCGTGGCGATATGTTCATACATATCGTTAATCACGGTAGTTATCATCGAGGTTTTGTTGGGGATATGCTGAATCAGGTGGGAGTTACCCCACCTGCGACAGACTTGCCCGTGTTTTTACGAGAGACGGAAGGGTCTTAGGGTGCTCGCTCATGATAACAAAGCCCATACCCGGTGGGATCTGTTTGGGCTCATAAGTACGAAGCAATAAAACTGGCCTGATATCCCCCTCTACAGCCTTACTTTACGCGGTAGAGGCTTCTTGGATGTCGGCTAGAAAGCGTTCAACGGCGTTGTTCATGTCAGTTGCTTTATGGGCTAGTTCTTGCGCAGTGGATAGCACTTCGCCCGATGCCTCGGTTACTTCGTTAGAGCCCTGCGCCACACCGCTGATGTTTTCGCTTACTTCCATTGTACCCGCTGCGGCTTGCTGAACATTGCCCGAGACCTCTTGCGTGGCGCTCAGTTGTTCCTGAATAGCATTGGCTATTATGCCTGCAAACTCAGCCGATTGCTGTACGGCATCTTTGATCTGTGCCATGGCTTCAGCTGCACGTGATGTGCGGTCTTGCACATCATTAATCTGGTCACTGATGGTGTTTGTGGCTTGTGCCGTTTGGTTTGCGAGTGATTTCACTTCGCTGGCAACTACAGCAAAGCCTTTGCCGGCATCTCCAGCCCTTGCGGCCTCAATTGTAGCATTTAACGCCAGTAGGTTTGTTTGTTCTGCGATATCATTAATTAATTTTACTACTTCGGTAATTTCCCGAGACGCACTTTCCAGCTCTGTCATTACAATGCTGGTTTCGTTAGATTTTTCCGTCGCCTCATA
>Ga0316207_10002698_pt1 | contig 17636 bp, 16 predicted proteins | sample 6weekpyrite_MG_FD_204943 | JGI IMG/M metagenome (GOLD analysis project Ga0316207, IMG submission 204943) | Microbial mat bacterial communities from mineral coupon in-situ incubated in ocean water Damariscotta River, Maine, United States -... | ecosystem: Environmental > Aquatic > Marine >...
ATTTTATCAGCAACCCAATAAACTGGTGCCTATATTTTCTTTTAAACTGGTGAATAAAGACAAATTATCGTATGATTTTCAACTAGTTAGATATGCATTTTTATTCAAAATAGGGAATCTGATACAATATAGGGATTGATAGACTAAAGACAAACAGAAAACAAGCTATTTACTTTTTTCAATGCTTTCTATATTTATATTTTATTTTTATTTATACTGAAAGTCGTTATATAATACTTCCGAAGTTTGAGAAAACTTCTTTTAGCTACAAAATGTTAGTCTCCCTCTAACGAATTAGCTAAACAAACCCCTCCCTTGAAGAGTGCCCCCTGCCTTATAGGGCACTCTTTTATTTTTTTCCTTTAGACTCCTTCTTTATAAACTCCTCGATCAAATTGACTGGAACCGCACCGACTTGCTGCGCTCTTAATTCTCCCACCGGGTTATAAATTAAAAATGTAGGCGTCCCAAACCAATCAGCACCAGTTAAATCCTCGTAAATTCCCGCAACTTCTTCAGGTTCACCAATAATATTTGGGAAACTCAATTTATGCTTAGCAACGAAATTTTTCGCCTCTTTTTTAAACCGTTCTCCATCGAGTGATATACCCAAAACTTCGGCATCAGTCGCATGATGCTTGTCATGAAAGGCCACATACTCATGCGCTTCTTGATTACAGACATGACAGTCATTCGCCCAAATCATCACCACCAACCATTTTCCCTTACTCGTATAATCTGCCAACTTCTTGGGGTTTCCGTCAAAATCCTGTAACAGTTCATTGGCATTAACCATTGCTCCCATAACACAAAAAAAGAGCCCAATAACAGTAATTATATTTTTCATACATATTTTCCTTAGCAGTTTTCCATACTCATTAGGCGTCTGAAAATTTAGTTTGTTACAAACAAAAACCCCAAGCCATATCAGTGGCTTGGGGTTTTTGTTTAGAGCTTTTCTTTACTAATTTATCGAGATAATTTACCTGGTAATATTGTCATATCTTCGAGTTTTTTAAATGCCTCTTGGATCATATCTTCGGTAATGGCAATCTCTCTACCAAACTTGTCAATTACTGCTGCACCATGAAAGTCTATCTCTTTGATATTCCGTTCTTTTTTAGAATCGTTATTCATTACAAACCCCTTAGTTATAGTCACAATATGTTTTTATTGTTCTTACTGTGAGTAATCGACTTACTCGTAACTTTTGTTTATGCAATTAGTGTGATCAAGTACGCAGAAAATCAGTATAAAGTTAATAATTAGTTTGCTAGGCCTAACATTTTATTAATGTAATTTATTAGAACCCGCTCACATCCCCCTGTTTATTAACTATATTTTAAAACTCTCTAGGCACAAAAAAAGGCAAGACTTACGTCTCACCTTTTAAAGTGTATTATAAAGCTTGAGTATCTAGCAACAAGTACTTGTTTTATTTGGCTTTGTTGCCTCAATAGTAGCCGATACCACATAATCTGTAATATTATGATCTGGCGCCCAATCACGAATAAACTCTTTAGATTCATCTTTAGGCTCAATCCGGACACTTTCAAAACCCGCCGCTTTAATCATTGCTTCGAGGTCCTCAATCAATGAAGCATTACCCATGCAGCCTGCGATCAATGCAGGGTCATTGCGCATAGACTCCGGCAGCTCTACAGTAGCGACTACATCTGAAATTGCTAAACGACCACCTGGGGCTAACACTCTATACGCTTCCTGGAATACACGTGGTTTATTTGGTGAAAGATTGATGACACAATTAGAAATCAACACATCGCCCGTATCATTTTCAATAGGCAGATTTTCAATTTCACCTAAACGAAACTCTACTTGGCTGTATTTGCCTTTAACCGCATTTGACCGTGCTTTGCTAAGCATGTCGGGTGTCATATCAACACCGATAACATGGCCTGATGTTCCAACTTCGTTTGCCGCAAGAAAACAATCAAATCCACCACCAGATCCCAAATCGATAACAGTTTCACCTGACTGAAGAGAAGCTATCGCCCTTGGGTTTCCGCATCCTAGCCCCATATCTGCTCCATCAGGGACAGCGCCTAAATCGTCTTCCGAATATCCAAGGCGAGTAGATATTAATGTGTTGATAGCGGCATCATCTGAAACACCACAACAGCTACTTTCTATTCCACATGCATCACCATTGTTATTTGCATTGGCTACTTTGGAATATTCGTCACGTACAGCATTTCGATGCGTATCGTGCTCATGAAACTCTTCGTGTTTTTCACTGGCAGGTGGACAACAGCTACTTTCTGTCGAAGAATCTTCTGGTGAACAACATCCTGAACTCATAATATTTACCTCGCTAATTATCTTTGAAAGAATGAAGCCATCGTAGTTAACACTTCAGGCTCTACCCAGCAATCGACATGCTTTCCGCGGCGCTCCATATGTACCAGACCCGCTCTGTTTAACTCTTTAAGGTGGTGAGAAAGCGTTGAAGGAGCAATATCTAAACCCTCCCCTAACTCACCCACACAAAAACGCGCGGCTTGTTCGGCATTACATCGCGTCCCTGGTTCGCAGCAATTCATTAATCGCTCAAACAACTCCAATCGATTAGGATTACTCAAGGCCTTGAACGCTTCCGGTAGATTAAACTTTGTTTCATAGTTCGACATATTTCGAATTATAGTATCATATTTAAGAGAGTCAACACAAAACACCCCCTGCTCCAATATTTTTCATGATATCGATCACATAATGATGTTCGATTTCGATTAAAACGCTGATTATTTATTAGCTATTACCGATATATACCCCGTAGAGACTTAATTATTTGGTGATCATTAATGAATATTCGGGTAAAAACTATCTCATTAGCTTGTTGTGCAATACTCGCAGGCGCTTGTACACCTTTAGAAGATGAAAAAGCATCGAGCAAAATTGTTGTTAATAATGACCAGTCAGTTCTAGCTACCTACATAACAGAAAAAAACGAAACAGTAGAGGTAACTGAGGTTTCTAATACATCAAATAAGCCAGGTCTTTTTAGTGCTCCTAAATTGCCAACAGAAACAACATTAACGCTTCTAGCTGAAATCGCGCCGCCAGAATATGATGATAAAACTTTACAAGCGACTGAAGTTCACCTAAACGGTAGTAAAGCGTATGTAAGTTACAACTATAGCGGAGATACTTTTCTTGGCGCGGTAGACATTATTAAAATAAACGACGAAGACAATCCGGAATTAACCTCTAGAGTCGTATTTACCGATACCGACATAAATGCCATAGAAAGAAAAGGCTCAAAACTCTATTTAGCTGGTGCGACAGAAGACGAGTCTTTTGACTCACCTGCAATTTTAAAAGTCATTGAACTTGATGGTGCTTTCACCTTTGATGAAGACTCATCAATGAGCAATGTTGACCTAGCCAGTTTTGCAGGAACAGACGTCGATGTCGCTAGCGACCTCATTTATGTTGCCTCAGGCGCCACCGGAGGTAAACTAACAATTCTCAATGCAGACCTTAGTGTAAATACTAGCATTGATATGGAAGACCCAAGAGGGATTTCTAGCTGGCGTGGCTCCGGTGAAAAAGGTGTGTCTGTCATTACCGGTGGAGACGATGCCAAATTAACTTTCTTTGATGAAGATGACCCAACCACGGCGGCATCTGAATTAGCTATCACAGGCGCATCGATTGATAACGCTAAAGCAACTGTCGAACGTAATAAGTCTATAACACTACTTGGTGCAGGCGAAGGCGGCATGCAAGTAATTTGTAACGATGATAATACTGTCGCGGGTAGCATAGCCGCACCAACCGGCGTACTTGATAGTGAAAGTAACGTGCTGGACAACGAAAAAACGGTAACCAATGCATCATCAGCTGCTGGACGTTTCGCTTATATGGCCAACGGTGAGGCCGGGGTCTACATGGCAAAAATAGATGGCAGTTTCGACGGTAACAGTTGTGATATGACAGGTCTAGAGCTTATTGGCCAACTTCAACTGGGCGACCTGATTTCTGTTAATCATGTCACTGCAAAAAATGATTTATTGTTTGTCGCTTCAGGCTTAGGCGGGTTAAAAATTATCAGGGTTGACGATACAAATACGGATGATGAAGTTGAAGATGACGAGTAGTCTATAGAAGATCAGATTTACCCATACTGATCTTCCTTAAACTGCATTTGAATCGACTCAATGTCTTTGCGACATTCAATCAACGCATTGACACAGTCCACATCAAGTGTTTCACCGGCCATTTTCTCGAGCATTGCAATTGCATCCTCATTGCTCCATGCGTTCTTATAGGATCGCTTACTGGTTAAGGCATCGAACACATCAGAAACGGCAACGATTCGCGCCTCTAATGGAATTTCATCTTCTGATATTCCCGCAGGGTAACCACTACCATTAACAGCCTCATGATGACACTCAGCGATGTTTCTTAAAATATTAATATTATCCACGCCATCTAAATCGAAATTCTTTATCATTTCATCAATGATCTCTCGCCCCTTACTTGAATGAGTTTGCATGATTGCCGTCTCTTGTTCATCAAGCTTGCCAGGTTTTAACAGAATGTCGTCGGGAATCGCAATTTTCCCAATGTCATGCAGCGGCGCAAACATATAAACGTACTCAATATATTCATCATTTAATTCATATTTTTTAGTGAGCGCTTTCGCGATTACACGACTGTAGCGAGACATTCGGTCCAAGTGACTACCTGTTTCTGGGTCACGAACATGCACAATTTGACTCGTAGTTTTCACTGCCGCTGACATCATCCTTATAATGGATAACTCACTTAGAATCATCAACGAAATTAAATGGCCAAATACATCAAGGTCACGTAAGACCTTTTCACTAAAAACATCTTTTTCATAAGAATTAAAAAATAAAAAACCAAAAAACTCACCCGAATCAAACATAGGCATGGTATAACTTGCTAAATATCCTTGACGCCCCAGCCGTTTAGAATGGGTATTATTCCCACCTTCAAAAGTAACTAGGTTATTGACAACTCGGGGTCGCCCTTTGTCTATAATCTCTTTGAGAGAAGGTGCATTATCCAATAATGCCTGATAATTTTCTAAGGGGTTGTCCTCACCACTACTATGCATGAATGTTTTCAAGACCCTGGTTTCTGGGTCATAAATAGTGATAGCTATCCGCGCAATGAAAGGGAATTTGTCTTTGATAGTTTTATGAGCGGATACAAGCTTGTCCTTTAAAGGAAGCTTAGAATTCAATACATCTAGGTTATCTTCATGATGATACATTTTTCTTTTCACATATTTTAGTTTTTCATGGCTTTATATAGGGCAAAAATCGAGCCCGGAATCCAAAAATATGCTAATAATTAATCAATATGTAATATACCTTTAATTGAGTAAAACGCGACAAGATTAGTTGGTTATTATTTTTCCAAATGAATGTCGTACTGATCTTGAAATCGTTCAAACGATGAGAGAATTATAGACTTCAAACAACAGTCGAAAACAAATCTGCTACGGCAATGTTATAAAATTCAGCCAGTGTAAAAGCTGTTCCATAATTCACCATCTTACCTGCTTCTGCTCGTTTTATAGTGGCAATTGATAAATTGAGTTTTTGCATTTTTATTTTTTGCGCTAACTTTTCCTGACTCAATCCATTATTTCTACGCAATTCTTTTAAATAACTTGCAGACAGTATAACTTTACCATCAGTACAGCTCATTTGTAGCACCCCATCCTAGGAATACAAAAGTCAGCAAAAAAATAATAACATGAGTTATCACAATCACCGAATTGAAACTAGACTAACATAGTTATTTCACCCTCTTTATGATTATTCTATTAGAAAATGGTAAGAAACTACTTTTATTAATTTAAACAAAATTAATATTGTTCCTGTGTTAAAAATATACCCTGATAATTAATCATGAAATTCTTAAGGTAATGCCTTTCAATTTATTAAAGAAGATGATCCCAAAGTGATCCTGTAATAATCTTTTTACCCGCTATCTGTGTCACTAAACTTTAGTTCGATCGCAGATTGTGTAAACAAAGTTGATCATTAGTTAGAATTACAATGCTTTATTAAATTATGCTACATACATTTGCATACTAACTATTTGGCTTCACAATCCTCTACCTTTCTGCATCAACTAAACAATAACTGGTAAGACTATACCAAGTGACTAGCCTATAGGCGGAGAGAGAAAGATGAAAATTAATCTAAATGTTTTTAAAAAAGCAATTGTTTCAGTTACATTGCTTGGATGTATGTTACTATTCGTAAACCCAGCACACGCGTACACGCGAGATACAGGTGCGCCAACCGCGGGTGTTTTCGCATTCATACAATGCAGTGGCTATAACTACACAGCATACACTCAAAATCAAGCTAATTTACCAGGAACTGTTCAGACTATAGTTGTTGCATACTATGGAAATGGTCCACGCTATGATATTAAACTCCTTAAAAATGCTGGACATGACTCATGGTTATCTTGGATTAGAAGCGACACTGCCCCAAGTACATTTAATGGAAAAGCTTTTCATCATATTCAAGGAACACACAACTATTGGATAAATGGTACATCCTATACCTATACTTCAAGTTGCTAGAATAAATAATATTTTTTCTGAGTTCTAGATAAATACAAATAGGGCCGATAAAATCGTCAAACTAAAATATCGGCCCTATCCATGATAATTACAAAAATATTATATTCAAAAGGATCAATCATCATGAAGTACATCACACTAGCGATATGTACATTTTTTCTAGGGGTTTTTATATCTGGCAACTTTATTTTCAATGCGGCAGAAGACAATAAATTCAGTGAAAATACACTTCTAATGGAAGACCTCGCTCTACAATTACAAAAAACTAATAATCTTGTTAAAGAAAATAAAACTCTAATAGAGTCTTTTAGTACCCAATTATCCTACAGTTCAAACCAAACGCCAAATTCATTAGATACTAACAACCTAACTAGTTCTCAATTTAATAACACCCAAATTAGCGAAATTAAAAATATAATCGATGAATACAGTAACTTTCAAAATAAATATTTAGATCAATCTCTCGATAATTTGGAAATCAACTTAAATCGTTCAATTGGAGATATTTCTAGCCAACAACATGTAAAAGACAGCCAAAATACTGTTGAATTTGTCGATCCAACTACTGTAACAGAAGAACAAGTCGTTCGACTGGATAAGTTTCTTGATGATGTAGAATATGTAGACATATTTTCTGCTGAGGAAAATGGATTACCTGAATACCTTGAGAAAGTTGTGAGTGCCGGTTTGCATCCTATGCAGTTAGAAGAAATTAATGAAAAGCTAAGAGAAATGTCACGCGAACATCAATTATAATTACATAAATTTTTGATCACGTGATTTAGATCTATAAAATATACCGAGCAAACCTAAAGAGATCAGAAAAAATGTTGCTGGCTCAGGTATCTCTGCGGTAGGTGAACGTTTAGTTATTACACGGATATAGTCGCCAGGAGATGAAGCACGAAACGAAACAGACAAACGGTTCGAGAGCAAAGGGTCAATCCAGACAAGATCCTGATTATTTTCAAGACCGCGTAATCCAGGATTCAAATAAGTAACATCATTATTCATGAGATAGTCACTTGCTGCGAGATTAGTCGTTTGAGTTATGATCCCTAAAATATCAGAATCAAAATCAACCCATCCTGTTATAGTTGCGTCCCCAGCTGGATCAAAGAATATATAGTGGCTAGCAACTTCCAACCCCGTCGAAATACTAATTGGATCAATATCAAGTGCAAGATCTGAAGGTAATATTATATTTTGGTCTTCATTGAAACCATATAAGTTAGGATTCTGGATAGTATTATTACCAATGACAAGACCTGCTGGAGAGTCACCTAAATTATAAAAACTTGCTCCTTGATCTTTAGCACTGCCACCAGTTACGCTTCCACCAATAATTGTGGCCGAAGCAAAAGGTGTAGTCCCCATACCGATAATAAACCCAAATACAGCTAGCATTATTTTCATTGTTTTTCCCCATTTGTAAAATGTTTTAATTAGTTATGGGGTAAGTGTATAGGGTTTATATGAATTCGCCCTATGAACTAGAACACATGTGTCTAACATTTAAAAATCTAGGATTATTTGTGGTCTGTAACAATAGTTTATGCGATTTTGAAAAAGAAATATTTAGAAAGAGTTATTAACAAGAATATCTTCCTGCTTTGATGTATTCGAGATGGCATATTGTGCTTTGTCACCTGCGTCAATTATTGACGATGTGTGCGCAAACTTTGGGGAACTCCTCTACTAAATAATCACACTAAATTCACGATTAGGGAGTACAATTATCGAATTATAACAAAAATCACTAGTATGAATATATTTCAACCTACTGATTCATTACATTAAGACGGAATTAGATATATTTTTTCTACGTTATTTTAATGATATGCATACTTTATTTTCAATTATTTTACGTGTGAGTAACAAAAGTAAGTTTTTCTATGTTTCAATTTATAAAAAACATTGTCATTCTTAGTATACTTGTTACGTTAATATCTGCTTGTGAAATAGAAACATATGCCGAGCGAAAAGTTTCTGACCCTAACGAGGAAAAACAGTCAGCGGTAGAAAACGCACCCCATTCTACCAATACGCAATTAACACTAATTAATCAATTTTCTGGCAGTGAACTATATAATAATTTGTGTGAAACTTGCCATGGAAAAATCGGACCCGTATATGCTAATAAATTTAACACGACTGAGTTAAAACTTTTAGTAATTCTGATTAATCAATCGATGCCAATTACTAACCCAGAAAGCTGTGTAGATGAGTGTGCATCAAAAGTTGCTAATTATGTTTTCAATCAAATGAAATCCGTAAATGGCACTCCAAGTCCAGAATACACTAAAATAACTGAAACAAGTACTGATTCCTCCGAACTAAAAAACATTATTCCTCAAAAAGAAACTGAGAATATTGAAGTTCAAGTTGTCATAGAAAAAAATGGTGCCGAAATTTTTAACACAATGTGTATATCGTGCCATGGTGCGGTTGGACAAACTAACAATACCACTCTTACTATAAACTACAATTTTGATCTAGCGAGCTTGGAAACGCTAATTGATCAATCAATGCCAATTACTAACCCAGAAAGCTGTGTAGATGAGTGTGCATCAAAAGTTGCTAATTATGTTTTTAATCAAATGAAGCCCATAAATAGCACCCCAAGTCCAGAATACACAAATATAACTGAAACGAGTACTGATTCCTCCGAACCAAAAAACATTATTCCTCAAAAAGAAACTGAGAATTTTGAAGTTCAAGTTGCCGTAGAAAAAAACGGTGCCGAAATTTATAACACAATGTGTATATCGTGCCATGGTGCGGTTGGACAAATTAACAATACCACTTTTACTATAAATAACAATTTTGATTTAACAAGTTTGGAAACACTAATCGATCAATCAATGCCTCCCAGTTCACCAGGTACTTGTACCAAAACCTGCGCTCAAAAAGTCGCAACATATATTTATACAAGTTTTGCTTCTTCTAGTAGCACAAGTACTGCTGATTCTACGTCAAAAACAGTAAATGTTGTTAACAATCGGAACGCAGGAAACGTTACTTTACATCGGCTTAACCATACTGAGTACAACAATACGGTTAGGGACTTGTTAATGACTAAAGAAAAGCCTGCTTCCAATTTTCCCGCAGATGATTTTGGATATGGCTTTAATAACATTGCCAACGTACTTAGCTTGTCCCCTCTGCATGTCGAATTGCTAGAAGATAGTGCCTCAGTATTATCAAAACAAGCCGCTATTAAAGAAAGCATCGAAAATATCTCTATCCGCACTGAAGCCGAAACGTTACTTGGAACCAGTGGCGAGGCATATACAAATGAATGGATGTTATTTAGTAACGGATCTATTTTGACAATCTACCAAATCCAGGAGCCAGGTGATTACGTTTTTACAGCTAAAGTTTGGGCAACACAAGGTGGGACTGAACTAGTTAGTATGGATATATTATTTGATGGTATTGTGGTTGAAAATAAGAGTGTCCCAAACACGGAAACTGACCCAGGTATTTTTCAAATTACCAAAACTTTACAGCCCGGCCCAATTGAATTTGGCGTAGCATTTATCAATGATTATTCAAATGTTACTACGGGCGAAGACCGCAATTTATTAGTCGACTGGCTGCAGATCGAAGGGCCGATTAATAAAACACCAACAATTAACCCCTATCGAGCAATACTCATGTCATGTGATCCTAATCTTATAGGAATCACGCCTTGTGCAACTCAAATTATCACTGATTTTTCAAAACAGGCTTGGCGTCGCCCTGTTACAGTGGAAGAAGTCAATGAATTAGTAAGTATATTTAATCTCGCCATACAACAAGGTGACGAGTTTGATGTCGGAATCGCTTTAGCAATGAAAGCCGTTCTATTGTCTCCGAATTTTATTTTTCGCGTTGAATTAGATACTGCAACGATTGCAGGAACATATCCTCTCACACCCCATGAGTTAGCCTCGCGACTATCCTATTTTTTGTGGAGTAGTAAACCTGATTCGGAACTTATCGCATTAGCAGATAGTGGTGAATTATTATTGCAGTCGACAATTGCCCAACAAGTTGAACGGATGTTAACAGATCCTAAGTCTGTTGCGTTAGTGAATAATTTCTCAGGTCAATGGCTACACACACAAGGGTTATCTGAACATACACCTAATGTTACGCTTTTCCCTAATTGGAATGAATCACTAAAAATATCATTTCAAACAGAAACCCAAAAATTCTTTACGCATTTAATTCAAACTAACCAGAATATGAATAAATTGCTCACAGCAAACTACAGTTTTATAAATACTGAACTAGCCGCCTACTATGGCATAATGCCACCATCTGCTGAATTTGAAAAAACAGTTTTACCTATAAATCGACAAGGCTTTCTAACACAAGGCAGTTTTTTAGCAGTAACATCACTCCCCACACGAACCTCGGTAGTCAAACGAGGAAAATGGATTCTTAGTAATCTTTTATGTTCTGAGCCGCCTCCACCGCCACCTGCTATACCGAGTATTCCTTCAAGTGATATTCCTTCAGTCTCTTTGCGTGAAATTATGGAACTACATCGCCAAAATCCAGTGTGTGCATCTTGCCATAGCATGATGGATCCCATTGGATTTAGTTTAGAGCACTTTAATGCGATTGGTCAGTGGCGGGATCTGGACAATGGCTTTATTATTGATGATTCAGGCCAGCTACCCGACGGAACAAGTTTTCAAGGTGCAAAAGGATTAGCACAAGTTATTGTGAATGACCCACGCTATTCTGTGTGTATTGTAGAAAAACTATTTACTTATGCACTAGGGCGAGGACCACTATCAACTGACGAAGTTTACTTAGATGAAATTAATTCTACGTGGACAATGCAAGGTATGCAGTTTAATAATTTAGTCAAATTAATCGCTCAAAGTGAACCATTTACTTCCCGATATACTGATGGAGTCCCTTAGTAATGGTTAATTTTTCCAAATCACGAAGACGTTTCCTGGGAGGTGCAGGCGTTACACTAACCCTACCTTTTTTGGAGTACTTTTCTCCCTGGGGAAATAATGCGATTGCTGCACCAAGCAGTACAGCAAAATTACTGACCTATTACGTGCCTAACGGCATGAATATGAGTGACTGGACGCCAACATCAACAACACCTGATTGGCAACTGTCTCCCATACTCAGCCCTTTGGCTAATGTTAAAGAAGATATCCTAGTACTTTCAGGTTTAAAAAATGCCCCTGCAGATCCTGATGGTGCGGGTGCTCATGCAGCAGCTACCGCCTCTTTTTTAACATGCTCTCATGCATTTAAAACACAAGGTGCAAACATTAAGAATGGTATCTCAATGGATCAAGTTGCGGCAGCCCAACTAGGCACAAACACGGTATTTCCATCTTTACAACTGGGGATTGAAGGTGGTAATAATTTAGGTGACTGTGATTCAGGGTATAGCTGTGTCTATGCAAGAAATATATCGTGGGCATCTGATACTCAACCATTGCCAAAGATGATTAATCCACGACTCTTGTTTAACCGATTATTTGGTGGATTAGATCCAAAATTGACACAAGTAGAAATAAGTAAACGAAAATTATATCGAACCAGTGTTATTGATTATACAATTAATAGTATAAACCTATTAAACCAAAAACTAGGAGTTAGTGATCGACAAAAATTAGACGAATACCTCACCGGTTTAAGAGCATTAGAATCCAAAATAAACACAGAAAATATAATCAATTGTCAGTTACCTTCAGAGCCTTTAAATAGTTATCCATACCAACAGCATGTAGAGATAATGACAGATTTAATGGTACTCGCATTTCAATGCGATTTAACACGTGTAATTTCTTTTATGTTAAATAATGCCGCGAGTGCTCGTAGTTATGAATTTATCAATGCGCCGGAATCTCATCATGATTTATCACATCATAAAAACAATCCTGCAACATTAGCAAAATTAACAGCTGTTGGCACATGGGAAGTTCAACAACTGGCAACGCTAATAGAAAAGTTAAAAGCAACCGCAGACCCCAGTGGTATTGGAACTTTATTAGACAACACAACACTCTTCTTTTCGAGTGAATTATCTGATGGAAATACCCATAGACATGATAATTTACCCGTAGTAATCGCTGGTAGAGCAAATGGTGAATTTACAACAAACCGTCATATCCGATATGTAAACAACGAAAAAATTGCCAGCTTGTATATTCGCCTTCTACAGGCAAATGGAGTTAATGTGACAAGCTTTGGTGACAGTCGTATAGTGCTACCTGGAATTTGACAAATTGAATAGACTTTTAACTTTTCAAAATAATATTTTATCAAACTCATGTCTTTTCAACAGCAGCCTCTACAACAAGACGATTTATTCCCTTAATCCAATCGACACAAACGTCTGGTATATGTGTTGTAGGTAACACTATAAAACTTGAGTTAATGACAACTCAAGTTAATCGAGACTGAATCCAACATTTCTCATTGTTAATAGAATTTGTTTTTGTTAGCATCTTCGAATGCCTACTAGCTAATTGGCTTACATAATATAATTACTAAATCTCATGGGGGAATAAAATGAATAAAAATCAAAAATTAGCACTTAGTGCTATTCTTCTAACGTCTTTGTCTTCAACTGTTTTTTCCGCTGCAAATGGTAATTCTCCTAAAGGCCAACCTTTCATTGCCATGAACGAGAAAATTATCGAAGTAGAAGGTGCCGTTAACTCATTACAAAATCAAATAAATCTTTTAGTTGGCAAGGCAGACACTATAGAAGAAAGGCTTGACGCTAATCAAAATGCAATTGCTACGCTCAATTCTAATAATGCAGCACTTGAACTATTCGCTTCTCACGGTCTAGTAGATGCATCATCAATTGAAGTAGAAATTAAAGCTTTGCAGCAAGCTAACTCGGAGTTGCAACCTCAGGTTAATGGTTTTAATAATACTCTAGCACAACAAAATAAGATTGCAGAAAACAATGGAATAATTTCCACGCTTCAAGCAACAATCTCTTTAATGCAAGACGACATTACTTCGCTTGAAGAAAGCTTGCAGAAACAAATCGACAGTAATATTCGCTTGATTAATGTTTTGCAGGATGAAGTAAATCAAATCAGTGAAAATCTTAGTTTAAAGCAAAATCTTATTAATGGCTTTTGTCCCGATGGCAAAGCTATAAAGCAAGTGCTTGTTGATGGCTCCGTTGTTTGTGAAGGATATAGCGATGCGGGATTATCAACTATGCGAGTTGTAAAATTCGAATCGGCTAAACCAGGAATGGGGGTTTATGTAACACCTAGCTGCCCGATTGGCTACGTTGCGACGAGTACTGGATTCACAGGGAATGGCTGGAAAGTAAATTCAAACTTTGTCGATACCACAACTAATAGCGGTTTGCTTTATGCAATCAATACTAGGGATTATACAATGAGTATATATAGTATGTTAGTTTGTATGCGTATCGATCCATAGTTCAGATATGGACGTATCATTAAAGTAACGCTAATGATACTGACTTGGTAGCGATAATCTGTAGAAGTTCAGACTTGTTCTGATAGTTATCAGTTTTGATGAAGTGACTGTCAGAGCAAGTCTGAACTTCCACACCTAAGCTGACCAGCCGCTCTATTATTAAAGAATGCCCGCTTAAGTTAGAAACTGCAAAACAAGCCATTGGTTTGTTTCGCAGTTTCTATTAACTATGCAGCTTCAGGCTTACGTTGTCTTTCATACAAGAATTTTAAAACTTCCGCCCGATAGTGGTTATAGGTTGCATCATCAGCTAGCTCCAACCTTGCACGTGGTCTATCAAGTTCTACATCGAGAATTTCACCCACTGTGGCAGAAGGACCGTTTGTCATCATTACGATACGGTCTGAAAGCAATACAGCTTCATCTACATCATGGGTGATCATGATTACCGTATTGTTCAGTTCATTTTGGATTTCCATCAATGAATCTTGTAAATGAGCGCGGGTTAAAGCATCTAAAGCGCCAAACGGTTCATCCATTAACAAGACTTCTGGCTCCATTGCTAAAGCGCGTGCAATACCAACACGTTGTTTCATACCACCTGAAATTTCGTCTGGACGTTTGTGCATAGCATGATCCATATGAACAAGTTTTAGATTGTACTCGATCCACTCCTTCATTTCTTTTTTTGATTTCTTGCCTTTAAATACTTTTTTAACGGCTAATTCCACATTTTGATAAGAAGTTAACCATGGCAACAAGGAGTGATTTTGAAAAACAACCGCCCTTTCCGGCCCTGGCTCATTAACTTCTTTTCCTTTTAGAATAACCCCACCGCGTGTTGCTTGATATAAACCGGCAACAATGTTTAATACAGTGGATTTACCACAACCGGAGTGACCGATTAGTGAAATAAATTCACCTTGTTTAATTTTTAAATTTACTTTATCCAATGCTTTGAACGGGCCCGTCGGTGTTGGGAACTCAATCGAAACATCAGTTAATTCTAAATATACGTTATCCATAATACTGTCCTTTAAACTTAGCATTCATTTGTCATTTGATAGCGCGAGAAATTATCTTAAATCCGCGTTTTTGTCCCAAGATACCCATTTCTGTAACATCAACATCGTGCGATCTAACATAAAACCGATGACACCGATGGTTAAAACAGCCACCATGATTCTACCTAATGAGTCAGAGCTACCATTTTGGAACTCATCCCAAACAAACTTACCTAAGCCGGGGTTTTGCGCCAGCATCTCTGCCGCTATCAATACCATCCAAGCGATACCTAAAGATAAACGCAAACCGGTAAACATCATCGGAATTGATGAAGGCAAAACAATTTTATAAACATGGGTAAAGAATCCAAGTCTTAATACTTTTGATACATTTTTCAAATCTGAGCTAATATTTGCGACACCGACTGCGGTATTCAACAACGTTGGCCACAAGCAACAAAGCATAACCGTTATCATGGAATTAATATAAGATTTTTCAAACGCAGGGTCATCACTTACATACATCGCGCTTACCACCATAGTCACAATAGGTAACCAAGCTAATGGTGATACTGGTTTAAATATTTGTACAATTGGGTTAATGGCTGAATAAACCGTTTTACTCAAGCCGCTTATTATGCCTAATGGAATTGCTATCATTGATGCGATGATAAAACCACTCAACACTGTCATTAAGCTAGTCCAGATTTGATCAAAAAATGTAGGAGCACCTGTATAAGGGCGAACTCTTACTTCGTAATCTGGGTTTTTCTCAAGTTTTTTTGCATTTCTTACTTCCTGACGCTCATAGAACTTTTCTTCTTTAACCCGCTCTTCTTTGTGCTCATCCATTAAGCCTTCAAATTGTGTCCACACTTGGCTTGGACCAGGAACAGCACCTAGTGAAGTTTGAACTTTTGGCGCTAAAGCAGACCATAAAACCAAAAACAGTAAAACCCCAGCTAGGGGTAACGTAACCATTTTTAGCAATTCTAATAATTCGGTAATATTCCCTTTGCCTCTAAAAACATTTACTAAGGGCGTACTCCAACTAAACAGTGACTTTAATGAATTAATTGCCATTGTTGTCATAACTAACCTCGCATTTCTAAAAAATGATGCCTTGTCTCCAAGGCATCGGTTTACTTCTGCTTAAATCATTTCTTTTTCTTTTAGACCAATTGGAAATTTCTTTAAGTAATCATTGGGTTTTTTGCCATCGTAGGTAATACCATCAATGAAAGTTGTTTGTGGTTTTTTATAACCGTCTTCTGTAGCAAAGTCAGGAAACTCAGAAGCCTTAATTTTGCCTTCTTTAATGAGTTCTTTAGCTGCCACTGCATAAATATCAGGTCTATAAACTTTCTTAGCAATATCGGTATACCAGCTATCAGGCTTGTGCTCTGAAATTTGTCCCCAACGACGCATTTGCGTTAAATACCAAATCGCATCAGAGTAGTATGGGTATGTTGCGTTATAACGGAAGAATACGTTGAAATCTGGCACTTCACGCTTATCGCCTTTCTCGTATTCGAAGGTTCCTGTCATACTGTTCGCAATTACTTTGTAATCAGCACCAACATATTGCTTTTTCGAAAGAATCTTAACGGCTTCTGGACGGTTAGCATTGTTATTTTCATCTAACCATTTAGCTGCTCGAATCATCGCTTTAACAACGCGTAAGTGTGTATTGGGGTATTTATCTGCCCATGCTTTGCTGACACCAAAAACTTTTTCAGGATTGTCTTTCCAAATTTCGTAGTCAGTAATAACTGGCACTCCAATACCTTTAAATACCGCTTGTTGATTCCATGGTTCACCTACGCAGTAACCATAGATTGTTCCTGCTTCAAGAGTAGAAGGCATTTGTGGTGGTGGAGTAACCGATAACAAAGCATCAGCTTTGATTGTTCCACTAGTATCACCTTTATGAGGTGCATAATATCCAGGATGAATTCCACCAGCGGCTAACCAGTAGCGCAACTCATAGTTATGCGTTGAAACGGGGAAAACCATTCCCATTTTGAAAGGTTTACCTTTATCTTTGTAACTCTCAACAACGGGTTTTAAATAATCAGCTTTAATCGGATGAACAGGCTTTCCATCAGGTCGTTTAGGGATATTGGGTTTCATCTCTTCCCAGACTTTGTTTGACACGGTAATCCCATTACCATTCAAATCCATACTGAATGCAGTAATGATATGCGCTTGAGTACCAAATCCAATCGTCGCACCCAGGGGCTGACCAGCTAACATGTGGGCACCATCTAATTGACCATCAATCACTCTATCTAATAAGACTTTCCAATTTGCTTGTGCTTCTAATGAGACATATAGGCCTTCATCTTCAAAGTACCCTTTTTCATAAGCAACCGCCAACGGCGCCATATCTGTTAATTTAATAAAACCAAACTTTAAATCTTCTTTTTCGGGCTCACCTATTTCTGCTAACGCAGTTTGTGTAGCAAATAATCCAGATAACGAAATACTTAAAATCGCGACTGATTTACGTAATAAACTTTGTTTCTTCGGTCGATCTTTAATTTTAACTTGCTTCTTCAGCATTGATTTTCTCCAGCATTTTGACAAAAAAGCGC
>Ga0316207_10002699_pt1 | contig 17635 bp, 18 predicted proteins | sample 6weekpyrite_MG_FD_204943 | JGI IMG/M metagenome (GOLD analysis project Ga0316207, IMG submission 204943) | Microbial mat bacterial communities from mineral coupon in-situ incubated in ocean water Damariscotta River, Maine, United States -... | ecosystem: Environmental > Aquatic > Marine >...
AGCAGCAGTACGGCCTTATTAATTACCGATCCGAGTCATGCCTTACCGATTCAGATTAATCGCAATGGCCTGCGCGCGGTTGCCATTGGCAGCCAGGTCCCTAATCAGTTGCGTTTACTCCATGTGCCCAACAATGCTGATATCAAAATTGGTGATTTACTAGTCACATCCGGTCTCGGTGGACGTTTTCCCAGAGGATATCCGGTGGCCAGAGTTACGCAGCTACTCACCGACCCATCTGAACCCTTTGCCGATGTCATTGCTGAACCAAGCGCCAAGCTGCAACGCAGCCGCGAGGTTCTGCTGGTCTGGCCTGAAGTAAAAAAACAAGAAAAACAGGTAGTAAATAACGATGGCAACTGATCAGGCGCACTGCAGCTGGGTCATACTGGTCAGCTTCATTATTTCACTGATGTTAATGGTTATTCCGCTACCCGATGCGATTGACCCCGCGAGACCCCATTTCACCGCCTTATGCCTTATATACTGGAGCATGGCGCTGCCTCAGCGTGTCGGCGTCGGTTTTGCCTGGCTGCTGGGTCTACTACTCGATGTCATACTCGGCAGCCTGATGGGCATGCACGCACTGTCGTTATCCATCATCGTTTTTCTGACCCTAAAGCTCCACCAGCGCATTCGTGTTTACCCGGTGTGGCAACAGGCTCTGACTATCCTGTTGTTAATTGGACTGAACCAACTGATCATTCTCTGGGTCAGAGGAGTAATTGCAACACAACCAACAAGCTGGACATACTGGCTGGCATCTTTCAGTAGTATGCTTATCTGGCCGCTTGTTTATGGCGTGATGCGCAATGTGCGACGTCGTTTTCAGGTTCGCTAGCGCAGTCTCGGGAGAAATACGCGAAACATGGCTCATTCACTGACGATCAAGGACAATTATCGCGAAAGTCAGCTGTTTAATCGTCGTGCCCTGGCCACTGCCTTTGTAATCCTGTTACTGGTCATCATACTGGTCGCGCGTCTTGTGCATCTGCAAATCCTCAGCCATGAACACTACACCACTCTGTCTCACAACAACCGCGTTAAAATCACACCGATGCCACCACGCCGTGGGCTGATTTATGATCGCAATGGTTTGTTGCTAGCTGAAAATATCCCATCTTTTTCACTCGAACTGATACCTGAGCAGATCAGCGATATGGATGCCACGCTCGACGCCTTGCAGGAAATTATTACGATAAGCGAGCGCGATCTGAGCAGTTTCCGCAAACTACTCAAGCAGAAACGGCGTTTCGAGAATATTCCGCTACGTTTCCGTCTCAACGAGGAAGAAGTCGCACGCTTCGCCGTTAACCAGCATCTGTTTGATGGCGTGGAAGTTCAGGCACGCCCGATACGCCATTATCCCTTCGATGAACTAACCGCACATGTCATCGGTTATGTTGGGCGGCTTGATGTCAATGAACTCAATCGTGTCGACTCGGCCAACTACAGTGCTACCAGTCATATCGGTAAACTAGGGGTTGAAAAGGCCTATGAAGATACCCTGCACGGCACCGTCGGTTATAACCATGTCGAGGCCAATGCACAGGGACGCACTTTGCGCATACTGGCACGTACACCACCGCAGCCAGGTCACGATCTGAAACTTAATCTGGATATTCGCCTACAGCAAATGGCGAATGAGGCACTCGGTGATCGCAAGGGTTCGATAGTCGCCATTGACCCAAACAGTGGCGCCATACTCGCGATGGTCAGCAAGCCTTCCTATGACCCTAACCTGTTTGTAAATGGCATTGATCCAAAAGCCTATGGATCATTGCGCGATTCCAAGGCGAAACCACTATTTAATCGTGCGTTACGTGGCCAGTACCCACCCGGTTCAACGGTAAAACCATTTATCGGGCTGGCAGGACTCGAACACGGCTATAACCACCGACATAGTGTGTTCTGCCCCGGCTGGTTCAGTCTACAGGGTGATGACCACCGCTATCGTGACTGGAAAAAAACCGGTCATGGCACGACCAATCTAGATAAGGCCATAACAGAATCTTGCGATGTGTATTTCTATCAGCTTGCGACTGAATTGCGCATCGACAAAATTCATAATTTCATGAAGCGCTTTGGCTTTGGCGATAAAACCGGTATCGATATACAGGGTGAACTCAGTGGTCTGTTTCCATCACGTGAATGGAAACGTCGCATGCGCAATCAACCATGGTATCCGGGTGAAACCGTTATTACCGGAATCGGACAGGGCTTTACCCTCACCACGCCGTTACAGCTAGCCAGTGCCACGGCAACGCTTGCCATGCATGGGCTACGCTACCAGCCACGCCTCATTGATACCATCAAAGATGTTTCCGATGATGAAACTATACGCCTGAAATCAGTGGTCCTCAGCAACCCACAAAACTGGGACACTGTTATCGAATCCATGATCAATGTGGTGCATGGCGAACGCGGCACCGCACGGAAACTGGCAGTGAAAAGTAAATACGTCATTGCCGGCAAGACCGGTACCGCACAGGTTTTTGGTATCGCCCAGGATGAAGAATATGACGAAGAAAATATTGCTAAAAAACTGCGTGACCACTCGTTATTTGTCTCGTTTGCACCGGCCGAAAACCCGCGCATTGCGGTAGCTGTTGTGGCTGAAAACTCGGGTAGTGGTAGCGCCGTGGCCGCACCGATTGCACGCAAGATAATGGATGGTTACCTACTGGAGAACAAGCAATGAACTGGGTTGCCGATGACTTCTCTCCACAACGCCGGCGACAGGGAACTATGAGTAGTGTCTTTCATATTGACCTGCCATTACTCATTGGTCTGCTGCTATTGAGCATTCTTGGCCTGGTGATCCTCTACAGCGCTGGCAATCAGAACATCGACCTGATCTATCGACAGGCCACACGACTTGGTATTGGCTTTGGCCTGCTCGTTGTGATTGCACAGATCTCGCCACGCCAACTGAAAGACTGGACGCCATGGCTGTTTACACTCGGCACCTTACTGCTCATTGCGGTACTGGTATTTGGCGAAGGCAAGGGTGCACAACGCTGGCTGGATCTCGGCTTTGTGCGCTTTCAACCATCCGAGATTATGAAACTCGCAGTACCGATGATGATCGCCTGGATCTTTGCCGAATCGGTATTGCCACCAAAACTGTCACGTATCATGGTGGCCCTCGCCTGTATTGCCGTGCCCGCACTACTGGTTGCCAGACAACCTGATCTGGGAACCGCTCTGTTGATCGGCTTTGGTGGTCTGGTGGTATTGTTGTTTGCTGGCATTCGCTGGCGCTACATCTTTGGCGCCGGCTTTCTGATGATCGCGGCGCTGCCACTGCTGTGGTTTGGTATGCATGATTACCAGCGCCAACGTGTGCTAACATTTTTGAATCCGGAAGCGGATCCACTCGGTGCTGGCTGGCATATTGTGCAATCGAAAATTGCCATTGGTTCGGGCGGCATTTATGGCAAGGGCTGGCTCAACGGATCACAGTCACACCTGGAATTTCTGCCCGAGCGCTCCACCGATTTTATTTTTGCCGTCTTCAGTGAAGAATTTGGCCTGATCGGCGTGCTTATCATGCTGGCGCTGTATCTGTTTATCATTATCAGAGGGCTGATCATTGCCAGTCAGGGGCAGGATACCTTTGGGCGTCTGCTCGCTGGCAGCCTCACGGTAACCTTCTTTTTCAACATTATCGTCAATATAGGTATGGTCACTGGCCTATTACCTATTGTTGGTCTGCCATTACCGTTAATCAGTTATGGTGGTACCTCTCTTGTAACCTTGATGGCTGTTTTTGGCATGTTGATGTCAGTACAGACTCATCGTAAATTCATGACAACATAAAAGTAAGGATAGTCTTCACCTATGTACAAACTTAGTCGTCAACCTTTTCGGTTTCTAAAAATTGGTCTGCTCACATCGCTCGCATGTCTACCCACTATCAGTCATGCCAACCTGAGCGAACGCGCCGATATTCAGCAGTTCATTCGCACCATGGTTTCGCAGCACAAGTTCGATGCCGGCAAACTCACTGGTTTGTTTAAACAGACAATAATAAAGCCGTCGATCATCAAGGCCATCACTCGACCAGCTGAAAAGAAGGAATGGTACGACTACCGTCCCATTTTTATTACCCAGAGCCGTATTGATGGCGGTGTCGAATTCTGGAAGAAGCACCGCGAAACGCTGGCCAAGGCAGAGCAGAAATACGGTGTGCCGGCTGAGATCATCATCGCCATCATTGGTGTCGAGACACGCTATGGTCGTCATGCGGGCAAGTATCGTGTCATGGACTCATTAGCCACACTGGCTTTTGAATACCCAAAACGCAGCAAGTTTTTTCGCTCCGAACTGGAGCAATACCTGCTGATGACGCGTGAAGAAGGTGTGGACCCGATGAGCCTGCTGGGTTCCTATGCCGGTGCGATGGGGCAGCCACAGTTTATTTCCAGTAGCTACCGACGCTATGCCATCGATTTTAATGCTGATGGTAAACGCGATATCTGGAACAACACCGCCGATGCGATTGGCAGTGTTGCCAATTACCTGAGTGTACACGGCTGGAAAAAAGGCGCAGCCATTACCACGCAATTAACCCTGAATAAGGCACCGGCTAAGGGTCTGCTGAATAAATCATTGAAGCCCTACACAAAAGTCGCTGATCTACGTCAGCAGGGAATTTCTATCCCCAATGGGTTGTCCAACACTGAACAGGCCACGCTAATGGCATTGAAAGCAAAACAGGGCAATGAATACTGGCTTGGCCTGAAGAATTTTTATGTCATTACGCGCTATAATCATAGTGCACTGTATGCAATGGCGGTTTACCAACTATCACAGGCAATTAAAAAACAGAGTAATGCTTAAACGTATCAGTCAAAATCTAGCTGTCGTCACTGTCGCAGGACTGATCACTGCCTGCGGTGGTCTCGCGCCCGTGGATGACGAGCAGGACAGCGCTCCACAAAAAGTGGATTTTGCAAAACTCGAAAGAGTGACAAATGCGGTACCAAAACGTGAACCGCGCAGCCGCTATGGAAACCCGCGTTCTTATAAAGAACGTGGCAACACCTACTACGTACTTGATTCCAGCAAGGGTTATGTGAAACGTGGTACTGCCTCGTGGTATGGCACAAAGTTTCATGGACGACGCACCTCAAGTGGTGAGAGTTACGATATGTTCGCCATGACAGCAGCGCATAAAACGCTGCCGCTACCCACCTATGCCAGTGTGACGAACCTGAAAAACGGTAAGCAGATCATCGTCAAGATAAATGACCGTGGTCCGTTTGTTGGAGATCGCATCATTGATCTATCGTATGCCGCGGCCTACAAACTCGACATTATTAAAACCGGCACTGGCTTCGTTGAGGTGCGTGCTCTGGATCCATCGATACCGACACAGTTGAATGATAACCAGGTCATTGCTGCCGCACCGCTACAGGCCGGCGATGATATTGCACTAAATGCGGTACCGATTACTGCTCCACCCGCAGCACCTGCGCCAACAACAGGGCCGAATATGTTTTTACAGGTCGCCGCTTTTTCAAGCCGACAGAATGCAGAACTTCTGCGTAAGCGACTTAGCAACTCTGCCTTCCAGAAGGTCAGTATCACCCAGGCAGCGGGTAACCGCTTTAATGTCTACCGTGTACGCCTGGGACCTCTGGCAAATGAAAGTATCGCTCAACGCCTTGCCGAACGGCTGTTTTCACTCGGTCTGGGTCGCGGCCGTATCGTCCTCGACTGACATCTCAAACACGTTACAATACAGGCTATATAGCCTCTCAATCTAATAGAAAGGAAAGGAAATTGCTGAAACTGATCTATTCTGCTTTTCTCGCAGTGATAATCACATTCTCCACAACTGCCGTCATCGCCGCACCCTATGCCGTGCCATCAGCACCAAAAATTGCTGCAAAAGGCTACTTACTGATTGATTTCAATAGCGGTAAAGTCATTGCCGAGCAAAACAGCGATCAACGCATGGAACCAGCCAGCCTGACAAAAATGATGTCGGCCTACATCGTGTCGCAGGAAATTCACGATGGCAACCTGACTCTGGATACACTGGTCACGGTCAGCGAGAAAGCCTGGCGTATGCCTGGTTCACGCATGTTTATCGAAGTCGGCAAGAAAATCAGCGTCGAGGAATTACTCAATGGCGTCATCATCCAGTCTGGCAATGATTCCACTGTGGCGCTGGCCGAGCATATTGCTGGCAATGAAGAAACCTTTGCCTCACTGATGAATCAGTATGCGGCCAAGCTGGGTATGAACAATACAAACTTCGTTAACAGTACCGGACTGCCACATGAAGATCATTACACCACGCCGAAAGATATGGCGACCATGGCGATTGCACTGATTCGTGATTTTCCTGAAGAATACAAAATATATTCGGTAAAGCAATTTAAGTTTAATGACATCTCACAGTACAACCGCAACAAACTGTTGTGGCGTGATAACTCGGTCGATGGCGTCAAGACCGGTCATACCGAAAGTGCTGGCTACTGTCTGGTTGCTTCCGCAAAAAAAGAAACCATGCGCCTGGTATCTGTCGTGCTTGGCACACGTAGCGAACGTGCACGTGAGCAGGAATCACAGAAGTTACTCAATTACGGTTTTCGCTTTTTCGAAACTCAGAAGCTTTACAGTAGCAACGAGAGCCTGGCGACAGCACGGCTATGGAAAGGTATCAGCGATGAGATCGCACTGGGCATAAATAATGACCTGTTTATCACTGTCCCACGTGGCCAGTATAAAAACCTCAAGCCCCTCATTAATTACCCCGCCAATATTGAAGCGCCCATCGCCGCCGGCACTAAATATGGCACCTTGCAGGTTAAACTGCAGGATAAGCTCATTACCGAGCAGTCACTTGTCGCGCTAGCAGATGTCGAACGCGGCAGCTGGTGGAAGCGACTAATGGATAGCATCAAACTGTTTTTCAGTAACCTGTTTAGCTAACACATGGATACCGTTTATTTAAATGGCGCATATGTGCCGGCTGCAGAGGCGAAGGTCTCGGCGTTGGATCGTGGCTTCATCTTCGGTGATGGTGTTTATGAAGTCATTCCTGCCTATGGTGGTAAACTATTTCGCCTCGATGATCACCTACAACGCCTGGAAAACAGCATGCAGGGTATTCGTCTGCAAAATCCACACTCGCGTGATGAATGGTCCAGCATGTTAAACACGCTGGTCGAAAAGCATGGCGATGGTGATCAGTCGATTTATCTACAGGTCACTCGCGGTGTTGCCAAACGCGATCATGTGTTTCCAGAAGACAGTCAACCCACCGTATTTGCGATGTGCAACCCGTTGACCCCACCATCACGTGAATACCTGGAACAAGGCATCAAGGCCATTACACTCGATGACGTGCGCTGGAAGCACTGTCACATCAAGGCCATAACCCTGCTACCCAACATACTGATGCGTCAGCAAGCTGCAGAAGCTGGTGCGCAGGAAGCCATTTTGATCAACAGTGATGGCGTGGTCACTGAAGGTGCCGCAAGTAATGTGTTTATCGTCAAGGATGGGCTACTAATGACACCACCTGTAGAGATATCGTTACTGCCTGGCATCACTCGCGTTCTCGTTCTGGAACTGGCAGCCGAGCATGGCATTCCATTTGCCGAAGCGACCTTTGGACTTGCTGATTTGCAGTCTGCCGATGAGATCTGGGTATCGAGTTCCACCAAAGAAGTCCTGCCGGTAACGGCACTCGATGGCAAACCCGTTGGTGATGGTAAACCAGGACAGCACTGGCATGTCATGATTGAACATTATCAGCGCTACAAGGCCTCACTACGAAACGGTGGCTGATATGAGCGAAGAAGAAACCCTACTCGAATTTCCCTGTGAGTTCCCGATCAAGGTCATGGCACGTGTGCATGATGCACTGGAAAATGATGTCATCGAGATCGTCAAATGTCATGCACCGGAGTGTGATGCCAGCACACTGCAACGCCGTGAAAGTGCCAAAGGCAATTATATCGGTCTAACCATCACCATCACCGCTACCAGCAAAGAGCAACTCGATAATATCTATCGCGCACTGCATGCCTATGAGCATGTCGTGATGCTGCTGTAATACACATCATGTCTGACACGCTTCTTATTCAGCAGCTCGGCACACGGCCCTATCGCGAAACACAACAAGCCATGCAAGACTTCACGGCAGCACGTGATGACAACAGCATCGATCGCCTGTGGCTACTGCAGCACCCACCTGTTTATACCCAGGGGCTGAATGGCAAGGCACACCATATTCTCGAAGAAGTTGATATTCCGATCATCCAGACCGACCGCGGTGGTCAGATCACCTATCATGGCCCCGGACAGCTGATCATGTATTGCCTGATTGATCTAAGTCGAAAAAATATCGGTGTACGCCATCTGGTCACTGCACTTGAAAAAATAGTCGTTGAGCTGGCCGCCACGGTCGGCATCGAAGCCAGCACACGCAAGGATGCACCAGGTGTCTATGTCGGTGCAGACAAACTCGCGGCACTCGGTCTACGCGTGCGTCATGGCAGGAGTTATCACGGCCTGAGCCTGAATATTGATATGGATCTGGGCCCGTTCAGCCACATTCGTCCCTGTGGCCTGGATGATACCGGTATCACTCAACTTGTTGATTTAAATGAGAATGTATCCGTTAAAGAAATCACACAACAACTTTGTGCGCTGTTCTGCGACGAGCTGGGTTACAATGCCCCGCAGATACAGGATTGCGAACACATCAGTCTGGCCGACCTCGTCCAGCCGTCTCGCGTAGCAACAGCGAATAACTAACAAGCTTTATGTCAGAAAATCCCACACAACCGAAGCCTGACAAGTCACAACTGAAGGGCGAATCGAAGACCGCGCGCATACCGATCAAGATCACGCCGACGGTGAATCCACAACGCAAACCGAAATGGATTCGCGGTCGTAGCCATAATGCGCCGGAAGTCATGCGTCTGAAATCGCTGTTACGCGAACAAAAACTGCATACCGTCTGCGAAGAAGCGGCCTGCCCGAACCTGGGTGAGTGTTTTGCACATGGCACAGCGACCTTCATGATTATGGGTGATATCTGTACACGTCGTTGCCCCTTCTGTGACGTGGCGCATGGCCGCCCTGAAGCACTGGATACTGATGAGCCACAGCATCTTGCTGAAACCATCAGTGCCATGGGCCTGAAATACGTCGTCATTACATCCGTTGATCGTGATGACCTGCGTGATGGTGGTGCCAAGCATTTTAAAGAATGTATTCATGCCGTTAGAGAGGCTTCACCACAGACACAGATTGAAATCCTGGTACCGGATTTTCGCGGTCGCATGGATATTGCGCTGGATATTCTCGCTGACGCGCCACCCGATGTGTTCAATCACAATCTGGAAACCGTGCCCCGCCTGTATAAGCAGTGTCGTCCCGGCTCGGATTATCAGTGGTCACTGACCCTGCTGAAACGCTTCAAGGCGATGTATCCGGATGTGCCTACCAAGTCCGGTATTATGTTGGGACTCGGTGAAGAAACTGATGAAATTGAGACCGTGCTCAAAGATCTGCGTGCACATGACTGTAACATGTTGACGTTAGGGCAATATTTACAGCCTAGCCGATTTCATCTGCCAGTGATACGCTATCTACCACCTGAAGAGTTCGATGCGCTGGGTGAACTGGCTCGTGAACTCGGCTTTGACCAGGTTGCCAGTGGGCCGATGGTACGTTCTTCTTACCATGCGGATCTGCAGGCCAAAGGCGAAATAATAAAATAACCACCATAGTAATACTGATCGACGGAATGCGATCAGCGAAGGAGAAAACAGATGTCTGACAACACACATGTACAGTGTTTAATTGGCAACAATGTCGAACTACAGGGAGGCCTGAATTTCTCAGGTGGCTTACATGTTGATGGCAAAATCTTCGGTGATGTTGCGGTCAGTGAATCGCAAAGTGGTCATCTGACGCTCAGTGAAGCGGGTGTCATTGAAGGCAATGTGCAGGTCAACAGCGCTGAAATAAATGGCACCATTCTCGGTGACGTACATGTTTCAGGTGATCTCCGCCTGCACCCAAATTCAAAAGTAACCGGTAATGTCTATTACGAAGGCATAGAAATCTCCAAGGGCGCGAAGATCAATGGCAAAATGATTGCCAACGCTAACATTAAAGAAAGTGGCAAATCAGGTTTCTTCAAAAAGATCGTTAGCAACAATGACGAAACCTTAAACGCGAAGCATTCCACGGCCTAACAGCCTGGTTGTTTGCAAGGCAAAAAGACACTAAAGCTTTTATTTGGCGAGTTGGGCCTGTAACTTCTTACATTCCTGTGTTTTGTCTTCCAGAGAGGCTTCCAGGTATTCTATACGCGCAAATTGCTTTTCAGTTTCTTCAACTTCCTGCTTGAGTAAAAACTCAATCTGTTTAGCCAAAAAATCATTCTCTTCTTTCATAGCCTCGAATTCTGACTGATGGGTGGCATCTTTATTTAGTTGTTCAAGATACTCAACATTAGAAAATATTTTCTCAAATTCATCACCCGCTTTATCTAAATCTTCCTGTATAGCGTTTTTCTCTTTTTCTATTATATCTATTTTCTCAAGTATACTTTCCATATCAGGCGATGATTTACCATCTGCGAGTCTTCGTAGTTCGTCTATTTTTTCATAAGAATCAAGCAATCTTGACTTCATTGATATCAGCAATTTTTTGTACTCACTAATCCCATGGATCTGTGATAAATACTCGCTGTGTTTAGCGTCAGCATTACTCCCTTTCTCATTGGGTACTTCAGACACAACGAAATCTGCATATTCCTGCAAAATATTTTTCCAGTACATATCTGTGTTAATACTTTTCTGGACAAGTTTCTTTTCGATTCTTAAAAACTTTATTCGTTGCAGCAAAATACGTTTATTTTCGTCATTAGAATGCATCATCTTTTGCTCAGCACTAGATATCATTTCATCCAGTTTCTGCAGAAATGTATCTCCGCCTGCGCTGTCTAATCCGCTCTGTATTACTCGTTTTTTATAGAATTTATATTTTTTGTAAAGAACATATAGCAGCACAAACAGGATCAGCATGATCTCAGCAAGAATGACTGAAATATAAAAATAACTTGAATTGTCCATATTCATGGCATTTATTATTCATTTAAATAATCAATAGAGGGTAATAGTGCTTTTTATGACTTTTAGCACCTAGATTCAGTATAGTCAGCATCAGATGAAAGTGAAACTTAAGCATAATCCCTATGTCTCAATGTACAATTATAATTAGCTTCTACGGCAAATTTATCTGCTCACTGATAAGGTAACATCATGCAAAACTCTCCTTTACCTCTGTCTCTTATTGCTTTTCTGGCACTCATACTATCTGCTTGCTCTCAAGCACCTTCGACCCCACAACAGGTCAGTGATGCTTTTTGGCTGGCAGTCAGCAGCAATGATGTCAGCAGTGCTGTTAACTATTCCACGCTAAGTGAACCCACACAATATGACAGCTTCTCGAAAAACTGGAGCGGTTATCAAATTTCTTTTGGCAAAATTACTATCGATGGTCACGTGGCCGAAATCGCGACCAGTGCTATGCATGCCGATACCAGCCAGGAACAAAGAAGCTTTACCACTTACCTGCTAGCACAGAATGATGTCTGGAAGGTTGACTACAACCTGACGAACACCTCGGTTCAGGGCGGCAAACTAGGCCAGCTACTTGGTAATTTATCTCGTATGGGCGATGAAATAAGTGATCAGGTCCAGTCATCCGCAAATGACTTCACTGAAGAAATGGAACGCATGAAAAAAGAGTTTGATCGCCTGTCAGACTCTTTTGAAAAAGATGCCAGAACATCCATAGAAAAATATTCTGAGGAGCTGAAACAAAGTATCGAGGAACTGCGTACTTTAATTGAGCGTGCCCTCACAGAACAGGATGATAAACTCAGCAACGAGGATAAAAACGCACTGCTCGCTATTTCCGAAGATCTCAAAGGTGAGAGTGCACAGCTCTCCAACGCAGATCTGGTGACATTTCAACGTAGCAATGACAACTTTTTAGCGGCTCAGGAACAATTCAATGCCATCGATAATGACTCGCTGGCTACCTATCGCAAAGAATGGGGAGATGTCAGTGCAGAACTCAATAAAGAGATGCGCGAGATAATGAGAGATATCTCACGCATGGTACGGCAACAACATAAGATGTAAGGCTTCGAGGCCTAATCGTAATCCTCATTTAGAGCATGCAGAAAGGCTTCAAGTGTCTTTATATCTTCCGCACTGAGATTAATCGATGACAATGCCTCATCGGCATTTCGTACTTTACCTGCCTTCGCCAGCGCACTCGTCGCGATATAATGCGTCAACACGCTACTGAGATCATGCATGGCACCACTGTGCATGTAGGGCTCGGAATGTCCCAGGTCACGCAGGCTCGGTGTCTTGAACGTTGCAATCGTTATCGGTAGCAGCGCATCCTCTGTACATGCTGACGCAGCAAGTTTGGCCTGCTTACAGAACAATGCCTTTAGCTTCGCCTGTGGTGCGGGTATGTCAGGGTTGGCAAACACATTCCATGCACCCAGATCGACATTACCTGGCGTCTTTTTATTAACGGCACTACGAAAGCGTTCTTTTGCTTCCGGGTGTTTCGCGGTGGCCGGTAGAAATGCATTGTAATCTTTATTACGTGTCGCCAGATCCGGTATCGTCAGCGTCACGAAAGCGCCCGCGCCGTGTGTTGCATCATAATGTTTCTGTACTACGCCGGTATTATGAAAACCAAAATCGGTAAAGTCGGGCGGCGTGTGACAACTGACACAGTTACCACCACGTTGCTTGTCTGTGCCTTTTGTCAGAAAGAGTTTTAAACCCTGCAGTTCCTGTCGACCAAATTTAAAATCCTGTTTATGTGTCGCAAATTTCTCCGCATTGGTAATCAGGTAACGGGGCGCCTGCAGATCATTCACCGCAGCAGTAAGGCGTTCAGCATATGCCGTATTACTCTCGCCGTTGAGTGGCTTTTGTGGCAAACGATTCAGTTGTAAAAACTTGTCATACGGGCTGGCGTTATAACGGCCCTGCTCATCTTTGGAGAAATTCAGATCAGCGACATAAGCGGTGATAAGGCTCGCGACTTTATCGACAATCTCTGTATCTGATGCCTTTACCACATCTACGCGATAAGACTCAGGCAAGACAAACTTAGCCGGAATACTTCGATCTTTGCCCGCAAGTATCTTCTTATAACTACCACCAAATTCTTTTGCCAGTTCCCCATTACCATCATCATTGCGAATGATTGCAGCGATATGTTTTACCGCCGCATCATGCTCTTTGGCAAGCCAGCCATAGTTGCGCCCGGTTAGCGTGGCACGCACCAGGTCTTCCATGCTGTTGAACTCACCATCGAAATGGAACAACTCGGCATCCGTTGGCGGCAACATAATGTTAACCAGTGACATGCTATTACGCCCAGTCGTCTTTTTGCCATCGTTGCGTGCTGGAATAGGCGTCTTCTCGGCAAAATCAGCATAACTACGCATACCAGCGCCAACCGTTTCAGCATGTTCATCAACCATGTGACAGCTACGACAGTTCATGGTCTTTCCCGCAAACGGGCCAGGAAGTTTCTTACCCAATGTCAGGCTGTATTGCATCGCCGGGTCGGCTTTATCAGGGTGCACGGCATAGGCCTGGGCAAAGCGCGTCTCAATAAACAGACGCTCGCCAATAGAAATTTCTGCCGGTACAGGCTCTTCCTCTGCTGCTAATAACACCGCACCAGGCGTTAGAAGAATGACCAAGCTAAAATTAAGTATCTGAAATAACTTCATATTATTGTTTCCATATTAAACAACACACCCATTTGAGAGCGATACCTGAACGAGCCCTATATAAGAGTCTTCTTATAATTTATGCAAATGATAATGATTCTCATTACTGATTGCAAGTTCCATATCTTGATAGGTGTGACTTTTCGCTCTCAGGACAGGAGCGGCAGCTTTTCGCTAAGATTTCAGATGACAGGTGTTCCGCGATTCCGGACGTTCCCTGCTACGAATTAGAACTCTGAAATCATGTGAAAGCGGACATTAACGTCTAAGCCGATCCTGCGAGTGCAACGAGATGATTTGGGCGCATTGTTAGGCATGCAGATATTTATCGAGTTTATCATCCATTGAAAATGTTAACTTCAAATTCGTTTTCACCAATGGGAAGATCTTCTAAGGGAATATATTTAACAATATACTCTAATTTACCTCGGCAAGTTTGAATGAACCAAGACGCATGGAATGCACCATTTATTCCAACTAAATTAATTTTCTTACTTTTCACATTTATAAAGCAGTCTTTACCAACATCATCAATTATTAAAGATAACAAATTGGCATCTATATTTTTAGTCAATGTTTGTTGCCTAACAGTTTAATTAACGAGACTGATCTATCACCACTTTCGTGGACACATTTAAGACCATAATTACCGTTTTCAGTATAGAACGGCCCCATGTGCAAGTGAAGAGAACAACCACCCTGGATCGCTAATGCTGACTTTATACATTTCACCTATGTGAAATAGTTACCTTGTCAAAAGCCTATAAAAGACTTATAAATATTACAAATGCACGTTAATATGCTCTGGCACTTTTTTAACTTAGAATTATTTAACACACTATGACTAACACAATCATACTGGCATCGGCTCTCATCATTGGTCTGACGATATTTAATGCGACCGCCACATTTCTGGTGATGAAATCTGATGCAACTGAAAAAACAAAAAAAGTGATGCAGTTTTTATTGATCTGGCTATTGCCTGTTGCAGGGCCAATAGTGGCGATGATGCTGCATCGCAATGAACTGCATTTAGGTTGATGTTCGCGTTTAGTGTTCAGCCAATACCCTGCATTCTCTCCATAAAATAACACAGACAATCCTGGCGAATCACTTCTTCATCGAGGGTTAGCATGGATGGCATGACAGCCTGACGTGTGCGTAACTCGCCATTTTCAATTTTAAAAAAACGCTCACTGACTTCATTGCCCTGCTCATCCCAGGCTTCGAGACGTGCACTGGCCTTTTCACGTACCTGTGCAAACAATGTATCCACTGGTAACTCGCGAAAATTCATATGGTCGAGTGATCCTGGAAAGCGAATATCAACCTCTTCGGATTCAAACGCAAAACTGAATTCTGGCGGCACTTTGATGATAGCCACGGTATGAAACAGATCTATATCCTGTGGGTGGACTGGTCCTTCTGGCAGGTCATGCATATGCATACAACCATCAATTAAATTTACGGCTTCCTGCAATCCAACCGGATCACCGATCTTGCCGCACTCCAGTGTGACTGCCGGGCACAGTTGCGCAAACGCCATCGACTGCACACCCTGTGGGCGTATGAAATACACCACCGTGCGGGTAAACATCGACGCCAGGTGTAAAAAGCGGTGATCAATTTTATTGACGCAACCATAGTGCGGGTTGAGACCCGTATTATTATGACAGTCAACGCTGACAAACACGCCGCGCTCACGCATCTCGTTAATAATAATCTCGGTCATTTCATGCTCGGCTGAGTTACCGGGCATCCAGACGCGGTTATAGTCGTGCTGCCCGGGCAGGTGACGCATGCCCTGTTTCGCAGCGCTGACATTACCGATAAATATTGACAGGTCGCGTGGTAGTGTTTTGCCCTGATACTTTTTCAGTATCGCCTGTACCGCATGCAGACCTGCGGGTTCATTACCATGTAGCAATGCGGAGACAAACACCGCAGGCTGACGTTGTCCCTGAAGATGAATCAGTGTTGGACCATCGAGTATCTGATGCAGATCTTTGGCATCAGACTCTAGCAGCCCATCAGGAATGTAATCAATAATATGTAGCAATTTTTTTCCTCACACTGGCCAGCTATGCACCGGTTCACCTGACTGCTGGTGTTGCAAATAAGCAGCAGTAAGTTGCTGCATGCTGGCATCATGCTGTTTTACATATGCCCGCTGCCAATGCGCACCGGTCTGTTTTTTCTCAATACGCGCCTGAATGATGCCAATGTAGTCATCAATATCAGTGGCATTAATATTTAATGCCCGCAAGCTGTCACGCACATGCGGTAGTAGTTCTTCGAGTAATAAGGTACGTGCCGGCACATGCTCACCATGCCACATAAAATTGGCATCGAGCCCGAACTTGGCAGCGTTATAAAAATTATCACGCGCATGCGCGAACTCGATATTAGTTTCCGGTGCACGTTTTAGGTTCGCCAGATAATGACTCAGACCATAAAAAAGCGCCAGGTTGGCGATGCTGTCTTTAACGGTTGGGCCGGCTGGCACTGTGCGATGCTCAATACGTAGATGTGGCTTACCATCATAATCAAAACCAATCAGTGGGCGTGTCCAGCGCCATATCGTGCCATTATGCAGGCGCAGATGTGCTAACGCATCGGCACTATCAGTTAGATCAATCGGCAGCAAGATTGGAAAGTGTTCCAGGTTCTCGGCAAAGCATTCAAATAGAGATTCACGCGCATAACCAGTACCAAATGACACTCGATGCACCGGACCAAATGCGGCACCAGCAATACCACCGACCTCGACCGACTGTTCGAACAAAGGAATACGTGTCTCTGACCACAGCGATTTACCAAACAGGTACGGCGCATTGGTGCAGGCAGCCACCATTGGACCAGAAGCGATCATCGAGGCGTTGTAATAACGCACCGCATGTTGTTGTGGCACCTGCAAATGAATCTGAAACGAGGTAGCAGCGGATTCCAGCATGACGTCATAATGCGTCGATTGCAGGTGTTCTTCACCATGGATATTCAACTGCAGAGGTCGCCCCTGACGCAGACGCATAACCTGCTGATTAAGTGCCTTGTAGCGCTGCATCAGCGACATGTTTTTTAATACCAGGTCGGTATCCTTAACGGTCGGCAGGCAACCGATCATGATCAGATGCATCTGCATTTTTTCTGCCGTGCTCGCACAGTCATCAAAGATGCCTTGCAGTTCACCCTGCATGCGCGACAGCGCATCGGTCTGTAATGCCAACGGGCTACTGTTCATCTCGACATTGAACAACGCCAGTTCCGGTACAACGAGTTCGTTATTCAGTTGTTCCAGGTACTCGGTGTTGCGCGCGGCAGGTTTGTGTTCCTGGTCAAGTAACCATGATTCCAGTTCATATCCACCTATCGATGAACGAATCGAAAATGCCTGTTGATCGAACCAGTCCTGCAGAGTGGCCGTCTCCTGCTGCAGTTGTTTTTTAAAAGCCTTGAAATCCTTCTGCTCAAAATCAACGACATCAATTTCCTGTCCCATACTATTCCTGTGCTGACTTGTTTAAATTTATATCGAGCAACAACAGGCGTTCGGGTGTACCGATGTCCTGCCACTCGCCCTGATAATGCTCACCAGTGATATTATCCTGATCCATTGCATCGCGTAATAGCGGCGCAAGCGGAAAGGCACCCTCTTCACAACCATCAAACAAGGTCGAACGATACAGCCCGATACCACTGAAGGTAAGTTTATTCTGCGCCTTGTAATGCAAACGTCCATCCTCAATCGCAAAATCACCATCGGGATGATGTTCGGGATTGTTCACCATGACGAGATGCGCATGCCCATGAAAGCTC
>Ga0316207_10002700_pt1 | contig 17633 bp, 14 predicted proteins | sample 6weekpyrite_MG_FD_204943 | JGI IMG/M metagenome (GOLD analysis project Ga0316207, IMG submission 204943) | Microbial mat bacterial communities from mineral coupon in-situ incubated in ocean water Damariscotta River, Maine, United States -... | ecosystem: Environmental > Aquatic > Marine >...
CAGGTTCAACAATACGTACAACACCTTCTAAAGGTTGTTCTCCTCCCCATCGATCAAATAAAACCTGCATACCATGTTTTATTTTGACTGCATCAGCAGAAAGAACATCTACTTCTATTTCCAGGGCAGATGGATCACCGACCTCAAGTAGAGGCTCGCCTGTACGAACTGGTCCCTCACATTGGCGTGCAATTTTGAGCACCTTGCCAGTGATAGGCGACAAGACGGGTACGCGTTCAGCAGGTTCATTAGAATTTCCTGCAGTATAGTTAAATACTGTTTGTGCAGCTTGCAGTTCATATCGAGCGACTTCGACATTGAAATTGGATGAGCGTTTGGTTGCGGCAGTGGTTTGAGCCTCTGTTTTGGCTTTTTCAAATGCGTCGCGTGAAATGAGCCCCTTGTCCAGTAGAGGTGTCAGACGTTTGAGTTCGTTGTTGGCAAGGCTGGCTGCAGCAGAGGAAGCACTGGCTTGCTCTTCTGCAGCATGTAACGTTGATCTGGCTGCAGATACTTTTGCCTGAGCTTGGGCTCGACTGCGCGGGTCTAATACCTGCGATTCGAGTGGAGTGATCCCGAGTAGCATTTGTCCTTGTTCAACAGTATCACCAACATTCAGGTTTAGACGGCATGCGACGCCATCGACTGGCGCAGAAATGATATAACGATCGATGACTCGGGTGCGGCCTTCTTCTTCGATAGAGATTGTTAGCGGAGCGTATTTTGCGACAATCGTTTCGACAAATACGGGCTGTGTTCGGAAACCCCATGCCAGTAATACGACAATAAGTATTGCAGTGATAAAAATGACAGGATGTTGTCGTAACGCTGTGCGCATTTGTTACTCCTTAGTCTTTAGTACTGCCACCATATCGAGGTGGGCCAGATTCCGCCAGATCATGAAAGCAGAAATCATATAGGAAGCAATCACCACCAAGGCAGCAAAGGCATACACATCCTGACCGAGTACTAATGGTATACGGTAGAGATCACTATCAAATTGTACTGCCAGATAGGCACATAAACCATAGCCAATGAGTAAGCCAAGCGGGATAGCCAATAAGGTAAGTAAGCCCATTTCGCCAAGCAATATATAGGCAACTTCACCACGTTCAAAACCCAGGACACGCAGGCTGGCAAGTTCACGGTTTCGCTCCGAGAGGGCAATACGCATACTGTTATAAACCACACCAAAGGCAATGCTACCGCCTAGCAGGGTTGTAATGAAGGTAAAGAACAACACGGTTTCTGCCAATGTATCGTAGAAGGCCTTGATAGCCGAATGGTGTTCAATGACGCCGGCAATACGAGGCATACCTTTAAGTTCGCTAAACACATTATCTTGATAGAGGCTATCAACTTTTAGCAAGGCGCCGGTGATAGCATCGCCTTCTTTCAATAATTGGTTAAGTGTTTTTCGTTGTATATAAGCATTGATGCCAAGGTATTGTTTGGCAGTGCCTACTACAGGTATCTGAACTGTGGGGCGATTTCCTTCGAGCACGTCGACAGTTAATAGATTACCAACTTTAATCTGAAGTAAGTCGGCAAGATAATCGCTAAGCACTATCCCTTGTTGCGGTAGCTCAACGGGGTTCAATTGAGTATCGAGTAAACGTAACAGCTTACCTTCAGGTTCGATACCCTGCACCGAGGTACGGTAACTACGATGTTCGAATCGTAGTTTTACCGCGACGTTACGAAATCCTTCAGCATGTTCAACACCCTGCAATCCGCGTAGTGAGTAAAGTGATCGTAACGATGTTGGTTCAGTATAGATAGCCATTAAATCTTCTCGTTGGCTCAGGTTGTATTGAACTTCAACCATGTAATCAATGGCGCCTTTCTGAAAGCCACCAATCATCATCGTGCCGCATGCCATACTTATACCAAGTATCGTTAAGAATGATTTCATTGGACGACGTTCTATATGTCGCATGATCATGCGGGTCGGTTGCGAAAACCAATTCTGTAGACCAAGCCGTTCAATTAAAGTGGATCGATACAGCGCGGGTGGCTCTGGTCGCATTGCCTGTGCGGGCGGTAGACGGGCCGCAATGGTTACCGCATAGAGTGTGCCACTAATAGCGACGACGATACTGATTAGTGCAGCTGAAATGATCACCTGTGGATGAACGACGTAGGTGATAGCAGGGAAACTATAGTAATCGGAATAGAGATTACACATGCCCTTACCCATCCAGATACCCGCGCCGATACCGACAATGACACCGATGGCTGTAATCATGAGCACTAGCTTGCAATAATGTAGGCCGATGACAAAATTGCTGTAGCCAAAGGCTTTTAGGCTAGCAATTTGTTCACGTTCCAAATTAATTAGACGACTGATGACGACATTAAGCAAAAATGCGGCGACGCTAAAGAATATTATTGGGAATACTGTCGCAATTGTTTTTTGTTGTTTGAGTTCTTCAGAGAGAAAACGATTAGATAGTTGATCTTTACGCGCATAGGCACCAATCCCACCATAGGGTTTTAGAAAGTTATCCAGGTGGTCTATGACATCCTGAGGGTTTGTTCCTTTAGTCAAAGTAAGTGTTACATTGTTAAAGGCGCCATCCATATCATAGGCGCTGGCAAGAGGTTTACGTCCCATCCATATCACACCGTAACGCAGGTAATCAGGGAACATGGCACCGGGAGCAATCTGATAAATGTATTCAGGTGATCGGGCGGTGCCGACCATGGTGATTTTTTTACTTCGACCATTTATCGTAGCGCGCAGGCTATCTCCAGCTTGCAGACCATGAGCACGCGAAAAATTTTCGCTGAGCAGTACTTCGTTATCTCGACCGGGTTCGGGTAAACGGCCATTGCGCAGAAAAATTTGATTGAGTAAGCCACGACTATTATTAGGTAATGAAATTAAGTGTGCACTGACAGGATCTTTAAAATTGGCAACATCCAGATTGACGTAGGCGACAACGCGTGTCTCTACTTTATCCACCCCGGGAATTTGTTCAATGCGTTTTACCAGCGATAGTGGTGCTCGCTTTAAAGATGCAAATACCTCGGCGAAGTGATGATCCTGATAATATTTTTCACGGGTTTCAAACAATGAGTCGAGTGTACTCAACCCCATGATAAAGATGCTGACGCCGCCGACAATTACCATGGCGATCGCGAGCGCCTGCATGCGCATGTTCCACAGTTCACGCCAAAGTTTTCTGTCAATGGCCTTCATAGCAGGGCTTACCAACTAAGCTCGTGTGGGGCGAGTTTCTTTTCGTTGATATGCATTTCACTAATACGACCATCGGTGAGATGAATGACTCGATCTGCCATGCGTGCAATATCGGCATTATGAGTGATGACGACAGTGGTTGTTCCTAATTCTTTGTTAATTCTTTGCAGGGCTTCCAATACTACGATGCCTGTTTTGGAATCCAGTGCACCGGTCGGTTCGTCACATAATAAAACATCAGGGTTCTTTGCTATTGCTCGTGCTATCGCAACTCGTTGTTGTTCGCCTCCTGAAAGTTGAGCCGGAAAGTGATCCATACGATCGCTTAGTCCAACAAGCTGCAAGGCTTGTTCTGTTTGCATGGGGCTATTAACAATTTCAGTGACCACCGCAATATTTTCACGAGCGGTAAGGCTGGGGATTAGATTGTAAAATTGAAATACAAAACCAACATGGTGGCGGCGGTATTGGGTAAGTTCACTTTCGTTAGCGCTGGTTAGATCACGATCTCCATACAGCACGTGACCATCTGTTGGTGTATCCAGCCCACCGAGAATATTTAGCAGAGTGGATTTTCCACTACCAGAAGCACCTAGCAAGACTGTAAATTCACCCTGATATAAATCCAGATCAACGCCTCGTAGAGCATGCACCTGTACCTCACCCATTTGGTAAGTCTTGGTAATATCGTGGGCATGAAACACCACGCCTTCACTCAGAGGTTTATGTTGTTGCCGAGTTCCAGTCATTGCTTTACTCCATAGGACAACTATATCAGGCAAAGCCGTAAAAGTGTTTTTTGTATGTCGAGCCGACAGGATGAATAACTAAAATAATATGATAATCACCTATTAAACAAGGTAGTATTAAAGCATATAAATAGACAAGATATTTTCTTTTCTGATGAACCATTTTGTAGCGAAAATACAAACCATCCTCGGTGTCGATAATTCAGTTAGTCATGCTGAAAAACTCACCGCAGCATTGGGTGGTTTTATAGGTATCTCCTTAATCAGCTGGGTGAGTTTTCAATTTACCGGTGCTGGTGGGGCTGCGTTGATTGTCCCCTCGATGGGTGCGTCTGCAGTACTGGTATTTGCTGTGCCACATGGTCGATTATCTCAACCATGGGCGTTGTTCGGTGGGCAGATTATTTCAGCCACCATTGGGGTTGCCTGTTATCAATTTATTCCGAACCTGTTTCTGGCTTCGGGGCTGGCAGTGGGCTTAGCCATTGGTGCTATGCATGTTTGCCGTTGTGTACACCCCCCCGGTGGCGCGACGGCATTGGCAGCAGTCATTGGTATTGAGCAAATCCATGAACTGGGATATATGTTTGTGCTGACGCCGGTATTGCTCAATACCATTATTATTTTTGTCACGGCACTGATGTTTAATAATTTTTTCCCCTGGCGGCGATACCCAAGCTGCTTGATGCGCTTTACTGATACGCCCTCTTTAGGAGCTAAACAATCGTCACGTTTGATTGATAAACAACATATAGAACGTGCTTTGGCTGATATGGATATGGTAGTTGATTTAAATGCCAATGACTTACAGCAAATTTTTGCATTGGCAGTAGAGCATGCTGAAATTCCCTCTTTCTCATCGAGTCAAATTAAGCTGGGGCATTACTATACCAATAACAAACACGGTGCCGAGTGGTCGGTACGCCAGATTATTGATGAAGCTCAACATGATGATCCGCAAAAAGATATGGTTATTTACCGTGTTGTGGAAGGACATGGCTTAAAGAGTGCCGACAGTTGCACCCGAACCGAGTTTGCAAAGTGGACTGTTCGTGAATTGTTTCCAACTCACCCGGACGAAGAAATTTAATTTGTTTAGTTAGTTAATCTAATCAATCCCAAAACGCTGCATGCGCCGCCAAAGGGTGGTTCGGTTGATACCTAATTTGTCAGCCGCTTCAGCACGATTACCATCAGCTTGTTTGAGCGCATGCAAAATTTTGTCTCGTTGTTGAGTATTTTCATGTCGCGTTACCGGCGAATTTGTTAATGCTGATGGTGTCCTTTTCGTACTGATATCTTGCGGTAGGCTGCTAACTGTAATTTCATTATTGTTCGCACAGATCATTCCGTGTTCAACGGCATTACGTAATTCTCGCACATTCCCCGGCCAGCTGTAGTCAAGCATCATACTGAGTGCTTCGTTATGCCAGCTTAAATTGTCGGGGTAACCGCGCTCAACCAATTGTTTAACAAATTGTTTGATTAATAATGAAATATCACCGGGGCGTTCACGTAGCGGTGGAATGTTAATCGGAATCACTGCGAGTCGGTAAAAAAGATCAGCGCGAAAATGACCGGCATCGACATCGTCACGAAGTGGGCGGTTTGTCGCGCTAATAACACGTACATCGACCTGAATAGTTTTATCAGAACCAACCATTTCGAAACATTGATCCTGTACCGCACGTAATAGCTTGGCTTGAAGTTCTAAAGGGATTTCGCTGACTTCATCAAGAAACAGGGTGCCACCGTTAGCCGCTTGAAAACGACCTTGACGGCGTTGGTGTGCGCCAGTGAAAGCGCCTTTTACGTGACCAAATAATTCCGACTCAATCAGGCTGTGTGGAATGGCAGCACAGTTAACTTCAATATAAGGGTTTTTACTACGGTTACTTTGCTGGTGTAGATAGCGTGCCAGTTGGGTTTTACCGGTACCGGATTCCCCCTGTAATAGCACAAAGGCTTGAGAGGGGGCGATTTGTTCCAGACGTGCAATGATTTCCAGCATTTGCGCATCATTGGTGGTTAGGCCGCTATCAGTGCCGTGAGCAAGTACTGCTGCCAGCTGCTTATGTTCGGTACGGTCTCGAACCATGATCACTCGAACCAGTTCTGAGCTGGATGGTAAGGAGATAAGACCGCTGCGAACATGCAGGGGACGACTGGAATTTTCCAGTTCCAGGGTATGTTCAAACTCAACAAAGCTGCCTGTTGGCCGACTTGCTGCATCGACCTCTCCGGCATCGATGGCCGCACGGAGAATAAGTTTTTTGATATTAAATGATTTCAGTTCGTTTAATGAAGTTAAATGAGAATTGTCTTCGACCGAAACTAGTTCCCTGAAACGGGAATTGTAGTAGAGTATATGGTCTGTCTGCTCCGCAATAAGGATGCCCTCATCAACATGGTTGAGTATAGGCTCTAGGGCCTCTAGAAACTGTTCGGTCTTGTTCATTAGGGTATTTTCTCCTGACGTTGCAGATGATGCGGGATGATGCAACGTTGTGCAACACTCGCAACAAACATAAGATATTAATAAAACAGTTAATTAATGAAATACTAATGAATAACGGGGCTTTAAGTGTTGCAGCCAGCCTGCAACGCGGGGAATAAAAGTAATTTAAAAACAATGAGTTACGTTCTGGCACGATCCCTGCAAACATTACAAACGGTAATGATAAGAAAAAAGCCGCTAAAGGATAGAGGAAATAGCATGACCAGCGATTATATAAAGAGTGTGTTGATAACAGTAGGTATTGCGGTGCCTCTCTCTGTATCAGCCATGCCCCCAGCTGGCCCGGGATATTCTCAGCCGATGCCTTATCAGTTTAATCAGGGTGGTTCAGGTATTTATCGGGTTATTGCAGCACCTCAGAACAATAATATGATTTTAGGTGGCACAGTAGTGGCTGCCCGTGAAGTAACACTGACTGCCCAGTTACCTGGGCGGGTTGAATTTTTAGGTGGTCGAGAAGGTGACTGGTTTAAGCCCAAGGCGCTGATTGTTGGGTTAAGTGACGATGTCTTAAATGCAGAGCGCCGTCGTGCCATTGCTCAATTAGGCACAGCTGAAAGCATGTTGCGGAACAGCCGCGTGCAATATTCGCGTGAGTTATGGGCACCTAAATCTCGGGATGTCGGTCGGATGCCAGGTATGGGCATGCCATCGATGTTTGATCAATTCTTCACACGCGGTATTGGTAGCAATCTTGGCATGGGAAACCCGTGGCTTGAGAGGCAGGCTGATTTATACGGACAAAGTTCTAACGTACAAAAAGCTCAGTCACAAATTATTCAAGCTCACTCTGGTATCGATGCAATTGAAGCCAAGTTACGCGATGCGCGAACAGTGGCGCCTTTTGCAGGTGTGCTGACTCAAAAGTTTGTAGAAGTCGGCGATACTGTTCAGCCGGGAGCTCCTCTGGTGAGTATTGCCGATGTGACACGGTTACAAATCCAGGTTGAAGTCCCTGTGCGTGTAGTGGGCCAATTACAGTTGGGCATGCCGGTACCTGCAAGACTGGATGTCGGTGGGCAGATTGAGGCGCGTGTTGCACAAATTTATCCTGCTGCGCACGCCAATCGCCATACCGTCACAGTGAAACTTGCTTTGCCATCCGGTATAGCAGGTGGTCCCGGTCTTTATGCAGAAGTGATGTTACCTGATGGTAATTCAAGAGGTCAGCCAACACCGGTTATTCCGGAAAAAGCCGCAGTAAGACGTGGCAGTCTGTCGGCTGTCTTTGTTATTGGGCATGATGATAAAACCCAATTAAGACTGGTGCGTCTAGGTGAGCCTATGGGTAATGGTTATGTGCCTGTGCTATCCGGTTTAAAAACGGGGGAACAAATTCTTTCTGCACCGCAACCCGGTTACCGTGCTGGACAGTCTGTTAATCAGGCGCGTCGCTAATTGAAAATAATAAAACAACAAAAATAATTTGTAATGACTTATGACTGAGAATAATAAAGACCAGGAAATAATGCCGGATCCGGGGGTTGCGGGCGGTATAGCCAAGCAGTTTATCGATTCGCCGGTAACACCGTTACTTATATTGGCTTTCCTTGCGATTGGCATTATGGGACTGATGTTTACGCCGCGCCAGGAAGATCCAAAAATTTCAGTACCGATGGTTGATATTTATGTGCAATATCCTGGTGCATCGGCAGAACAGGTGACCACACTGGTGACCGAGCCTTTAGAACGTATCATGGATGAAATCCCCGGCACGCGGCATATTTACTCTGCGACAATGCGTGGTGAAGCGATTGTGACGGTGCGCTTTAAAGTGGGTGAAGAACTGGGTGCATCCATTGTCAAGGTGCATGATAAATTGCAGTCGAATCTGGATCGTATGCCACCGGGTGTGGCCATGCCATTAGTCAAACCTGTTGGCATTGATGATGTTCCTATTGTGACGGCCACCCTGTGGTCTGAAACGGTTGATGATGCAACCTTGCGCAGACTGTCACTTGATGTGTTGCAACGTCTGGGGCAGGTGCCTGATACAGGTAATGGATTTATTGCCGGGGGACGTCGTGAACAAATTCGTATTGAAGCATCCCCGGAACGTTTAAGCGGTCATGGTGTAACGCTCGATGAATTGGCACAGACTATTCGTACTGCCAATACAGAATTGAATGCAGGGGGTGTTGAGTCAGGTGATCGCGTCTTTACGGTATACAGCGGTGCATTCCTGACTACAGCAGAAGATGTGGCAAACCTTGTGATTGGTATTCGTGATGATGCGCCTGTTTATGTGCGAGACGTAGCATCGGTTAAGCAAGAACCTGCTGATGCCTTACAGGTAGTGACTTTTTATAGTGGGCACCCAGAAAATAATTTAGTTCCTGAGGCAACAGCCGTTCCTGCTGTGACCATTGCGGTTGCAAAAAAAGTGGGCACGAATGGTGTGACCGTGGCTAAATCTATTTTGGAAAAATTAGATTCGCTGAAAGGCACATTAATACCTGCTGACGTTAACGTCACCATTACCCGTAACTATGGTGAAACAGCCGATCACAAGGTCAACGAATTATTATTGGCTTTATTTGAAGCGGCCATCGCCGTGAGTGTTTTGTGCTTAATCGGTCTTGGCATCCGTGCAGCATCCGTGGTGACGGCAGTTATCCCAATTGTGATTCTGGTGACTGTTTGGGCTGCATGGATTTTAGATTACACCATCGATCGTGTGAGCTTGTTTGCGCTGGTGTTTTCTATCGGCATACTTGTCGACGATGCCACGGTGGTGGTTGAAAATATTTTCCGTCGTTGGCTTGAGGCAGGTAAAACCACAGCAGCAATTGCTGTTGATGCTGTACGTGAGGTAGGTAACCCGACCATACTGGCAACACTTGCGATTATTTCAGCGATGTTACCGATGGGTGTGGTGAGCGGGTTAATGGGACCGTATATGCGCCCGATTCCAGTACTTGGTTCTGCCGCTATGCTGTTCTCGCTGATTGCGGCCTTTGTATTTGTACCCTGGTTAGCCATGCGTGTTCGTCCCAAGTTGGAAGCCCTGAAAAAAGCTGAAGACAGAGAGTTGAAATCACGTGAGCGTATTGGCCGTTTTTATAAACCAGTAATGCAAAAGCTTTGCCTGAATCGTGTCCTTGGTTTTATTTTCCTTGGCAGCATGGTTGCACTCACTTTATTTGCCTGTTCGTTATTTTATTTTAATGCGACAACCGTCAAGATGCTGCCGTTTGATAACAAACCTGAATTTAATGTTGTCATCAACATGCCGGAAGGAACGGCATTACCTGTAACAGCTAATCTTGCTGCTGAGCTTTCAGAGCAATTAAGAACCATACCTGAAGTGACGGCTATGCAAAATTATGCGGGCACTTCTTCGCCGTTTAATTTTAATGGTCTTGTGCGTCATTACTTCTTGCGTCGAGAAGCCTGGCAGGCAGATATCCAGGTTATGCTAACAGGTAAAGAACAGCGTGATCGAGGAAGTCATGAGATTGCGGTTGAGGCGCGTCATCTTTTATGGGATTACATTAATCGTAATAACATTGATGCGCGGATTCAGGTTGTTGAAATGCCGCCGGGACCACCTGTGTTACAAACGGTGGTGGCTGAGATCTATGGGCCGGATGCAGAAACACGTCGTCAGGTTGCACGTGATATGACACGGATGTTTGAAGATGTAGACAATATCGTTGACGTTGATAATTACCTGACTGATGACTACGAGTTCTGGCGTTTTGAAGTCGATGTTGAAAAGGCTGTGCGTTACGGTATCAGTGTTGATGACATTAATCGCAATCTTGATATGGCAATGGGCGACTATCGCCTTGGTGATGTGAAACGTGAAGCGGTGCTTGAACCGACCTGGATCATCATGCAAGTGCCGTTGGCGGTACGTGCCCAGTTAAAACGTTTAGGTAATTTACCAATTCGTGCGCGAGACGGAACACCCATGCCGCTGGCTGAATTAGGTCGCTTTACCAAGCACAGTGAAGAATCGATCATTTATCATAAAGATCTTCGTTCAATTGAATACGTAACAGGTGAAATGGAAGGCGACCTGGGTGCGCCCATTTATGGCATGTTTGGTGTTGAAGATTTGCTTGAAAACTATACAACACCCGATGGTATTCAAATCACAGGTATGCCGGGTGGCTTACTTGGGCCTCCTTCCAGTGATGATGTATCCGGTTTCGAATGGACCGGTGAGTGGACAGTGACCTATGAAACCTTCCGTGATATGGGCGCTGCTTTCATGGTGGCCTTGTTATTGATTTACGGTTTAATCGTCTGGGAATTTAAAAATTTCCTGATTGGTGGCCTAATTATGGCACCAATTCCGCTAACCTTGATCGGGATCATACCCGGACACTGGATACTTAGTGCAGAATTCACTGCAACATCAATGATTGGTTTCATCGCGCTGGCCGGGATTATTGTGCGTAATTCAATTTTGTTAGTTGAATTTGTACTCAATGAGGTTAAATGCGGTACGCCTATTCGTGAAGCCGTGATATCAGCGGGTACAACGCGGATGAGACCTATCTTGATTACAGCGCTGACGTTGATGGCTGGGGCGGCTGCGATTGTATCGGATCCTATTTTTCAGGGTATGGCAGCTAGCCTGTTATTCGGTACAGCGGTTGCAACGATACTGACCTTAGTGGTTATTCCATTGGGTTGTATTAGCGCACAAAAACAATTTTATATAATGGCGGGTGTTGCTTCTGAAGAAGGTGACGCGGATTGTGCATTGAATGACCCGAATGGGGCTTCGTTAACACGTCAGCAGCGCAGAGTTGAACGTGAATACATGATTGGTGATGCGTTATTAAAGGGTTCAATTTTTATTGAAACCAGTATCAGGGCGCTCATAAATTTCATAGTTGCCATATGGGATCGTTTATTTGGAAAAGCAGCACCTAAACCTGATGATGGGGGCGAGCCACCCAAAGGCGATGATTCGCCAGACGGTTCAGGCGGTAATGATCCGGATGATACGCCACCACAGACATCAGTAACGATAAGCGTTAAGCAAGATTCTGTTGAGGTTGAAGAGGATACTGTTGCAGAAGAGAAAAAAGTTGTTGCAGAGCCGGTTAGCAAGAAAAAGGTCGTAAAGAAAAAAGCCGTAAAGAAAAAAGTAACAAACAAAAAAGTTGCAAAGAAAGCGAAAAAGAAGGTGGTTGCTAAATCGACAACTGCGAAAAAGGCCACAAGCAAGAAAAAGCCACGGAGCAGACGTGGCATTCAGTTGAAACAGGATATTGATGAATGAAAACACTGAATCGAGGAAATGTGATGAATAGACAAACAAAGACATTGTTGGCAACAGCGATCATAGCGACATCAATGACAACATCTGTCATGGCTGATGATGCTGAATCTGGGCAAGCGTTTGTTCCACCTCCGCCAGGACCTTATCAATCACAAATTAAGCGTGAGGCCATGCCAATGAAGTCGGAGGCCAAAGCGCCACAACACATGCAGCCACCGGCACGTCCTGACTGGGCCAAAGCCCCACAACGTATGCAACCACCGGCACGTCCAGATTGGGCCAAAGCGCCACAACGCATGCAACCGCCAGCACGTCCAGATTGGGCCAAAGCCCCACAACGTATGCAGCCACCGGCACGTCCTGACTGGGCGAAAGCGCCACAACGCATGCAGCCACCGGCACGTCCAGATTGGGCCAAAGCGCCACAACGCATGCAACCGCCAGCACGACCTGACTGGGCCAAAGCGCCACAACGCATGCAGCCACCGGCACGTCCTGACTGGGCGAAAGCCCCACAACGTATGCAGCCACCGGCACGTCCAGATTGGGCCAAAGCGCCACAACGCATGCAACCGCCAGCACGTCCAGATTGGGCCAAAGCCCCACAACGCATGCAGCCACCGGCACGTCCTGACTGGGCGAAAGCCCCACAACGTATGCAACCGCCAGCACGTCCTGACTGGGCGAAAGCCCCACAACACATGCAGCCACCGGCACGTCCTGACTGGACGAAAGCGCCACAACGCATGCAACCACCGGCACGTCCTGACTGGGCGAAAGCCCCACAACGTATGCAACCACCAGCACGTCCAGATTGGGCCAAAGCGCCACAACGTATGCAACCGCCAGCACGTCCTGACTGGGCGAAAGCCCCACAACATATGCAGCCACCGGCACGTCCAGATTGGGCCAAAGCGCCACAACGCATGCAACCACCGGCGTGGATGAATAGACCTCCACAGCGTCCGATGCCACCCCCGTGGGCTATGCAGCCACCGACACGTCCAGATTGGGCTAAAGCACCTCAGCCAATGCCGATGCAGTCAGAACAAAATGCACCGGAAAAAGAGTCAAAGCAGCAGGATGAAAAATGAAGCGTAATAGCCATTTATTATTTATGATGCTAGTGGTTGTGTTTCCTGTAAGCACAGCTCAGGCAGCAGGTATGCAAAATAATGGTGTCTACGCATCGCATTATAATCCGTGGCGTCCACAGCCTCCTCAATGGGGCATCCAAAATGGACAAAATGATATTCATGTAGAAGAACGCCAACATCATGTAGAGGCATGGCATGATTTTGGCGTTAGGTCAAAACCGCTTTATTCGGCACCGGTAAACACGGTTATTCCAGCGCGACAGTTTGAGTATCGTCGTTATATACAACAAGTGAATCCGTACTATGGTAATCAAATGCCATGGTGGTCGGATCCGGTTGCCGTGCCGTACGGCCCATGGTCATTTGGCAATAACGGTATTAATGGTTTTTGGTAAATAGTTTTTGGAACAGGTGATGAATGCTGCTTCCCGTATTTTTCATCTGCACCTTTTGTGGGAAGAGTAGTCTGCATTGAAATGTAAACTGCAAAACGTAAGGAGAGTGTTATGAAAAAAGTAAGCAAACTATTAGCTGCTGCGATTATTGTTGGCGCTGCCGCTGCACCTTTGTCTACTGCGCAAGCGTGGTGGGGTCCATGGGGCGGTGGTCCTTGGAATAGCGGTGGTCCATGGGGCGGCGGTGGTCCATGGAACAATGGTTACGGTAACCGTGGCTGGGGCGATGGTCGCGGCAATGGTTGGGGTGACGGCAGTGGCTGGGGTGACGGTAATATGTCATTCAATATGGGTGGCCGCACTAGCGGTAATGCCCGTGGTTATGGTGACGGTTATGGTAGTGGTTACAACCGTGGCTATGGCAACCCTTACTATGGTGGCTATGGTCCAGGTTACGGTGGCTATGGTCCAGGTTATGCGCCTGCACCATACGGATACCCACCAGCACCATATGGTTATGCGCCACAGGCACCAGCAGCACCAGCTGCACCTGCCAAGTAAGTTCCGTTGGTACATACTCTGCGTTAGTGCAGAGTATGTGCCCGGTTTTAAGTATTAAAGGAAAGAATGAGGAAAGTAATATGAGTCGGTTAAAACAACTGTTATTGGTTGTGATGAGTATTAGCATTGTCAATGTGGCAGTGGCTAAAAATCCAGGTAAGCCGTTTTCAGCAACCGCAGTGCAAACGACACCAAAGGGTGTAGTGCAAACGCGTATTACTATTTCCCCTAAAGCAATTAGAAATGAATACGAACAAGACGGTCACAAGATGATCGAACTTATTTATCCAGATGAAAACAGACGCGTGATGCTGTTTCCTGGGCAAAAAGTGTTTATTGAACAATACGCAGCATCGTTCCCTGATCGTCGGGTGACAGACGGTGATAGTCCTTGTGAGAAATTGCCGGGCACACTTTGTCGTAAGTTGGGCGATGAAGTCGTTAATGATATTGAAACAGAAAAATGGGAATTTACACGCGTTGAAAAAGGTCGGCCTGTGCATACATTACACTGGATAGACAGAAAACGTCAGTTACCTATTAGAGAATTTTTTGCCGATGGTTCTGTTATAGAAATGTTGTTCCTGGGTGATGATACGGTGAATAAGCGCAAGTCTGAAAAATGGCGTATGCAGCTGATGTCAGCCGATGGTCAGCGGTCACAATTTTTACAGTGGTACGATCGTGAATTAAAACTGGTGATCCGCGAAGAACATCCGGATGGCTATGTGAGAGAGCTAAGAGACATTAAAGTAGGCAAACAGAAGCAAAGTTTATTTACTATTCCTAAAGGCTATGAACGGCGTGTACGTCCGCCCTCACCACAGGGTGAAGCTCGGTGAGATTTGTCTCGTTAGTGTTTTGTTTACTGATGCTGGCATCAGTAAATCAGGCACAAGCTTGGTGGAATACGCCGTATGCGTATTCTCCAAACAGAATGAGTTATTGGCCAAGTGTTTGGCCTGCTTATGTGCAGCCTCGATACAATAGGGCGCCTTATGGCCGCTGGAATGTAAAAGGCACAATGAATCAACGTGGTGATGCCCATTTTGTTATGGAGTATCACGGCAATATTTACGATATGCAATTTGGTAATCGTTATGGTTACCCTGTGTATCAAAACTATATGAATGGTTGGCGTCGTTAAATGATTACTGTTGTTGCAAATTTAAAAGGTGGCTCAGGAAAAAGCACGGTTAGTTTTAATTTGGCAGTCTGGTTGGTGAATAACGGGATAAAGATTCAGGCTTTTGATCTTGATCCACAACTAACTTTTCATGATGTTGCACAAATCAGAAAAGATGAAGAGCACCAACCGGAATTTGAGGTGACAGCACTTGAAACTGTTTCTGTCGATGTTGATCCGGATGCGGAAGTTATTTTTGATGTGGGTGCGGCGAACCCGGAAGGAATGCGTGAAGCAATACGAAAAGCTGATCGTATTATTATTCCCGTGCCACCTAGTCAGCCGGATGTATGGGCGACACAACGTTTTTTGAAAATTGTGCGTGAAGCGCGTGATGGTATGGAGCAGCCAGTAGAAATAATTGTTTTTGTAAATCGTGCTGATACGCATCATGCAGTACGTGAATCGGATGATACCGAGGCAGCATTAGCCCAGCTTTCAGGCGTAACATTACTGCCACAGAGGTTGTATCAGCGCACTATTTATAGACGCTCAATGAGTGAAGGTTTAGCTGTTTTTGAATTATGGCGCGGCAGTAAAGGCTCGAATGAATTCGAGGCCTTTGCCAGCGCCTTGTACCAGTAATCAGGAGAATACAGGAAGATGAGTAACGCGGATTCAAGCGAAAAAGAAGTGGCGATGGACGAAGTTGTAGAAGAACGTCCTGCTGCGAAAAAGACAAGTTATCTGGGAACTATTATTTTTCTGATATTGCTTGCGTTGATTGCCGGTGCAGCCTGGTACTTTCAATCGATGTGGTTACCTCAAACAAAACAGACTTATCAACAGGTGCGCACACAGGTGAATGATTTCATATCACCAAAGAAAGTTGATCCGATGGCTGCACCTGGTCTGGATTCAGTCAAGCAAGCTGATTCTGATGACAAGTCTGAATATGCGGTTTCTGCAATCATTGATCCGGTTGAAAAAACTGAAGAGCCAATGGCGGCCTCTGCTGTTGAAGACGTTGTGCCGGTTGTCCCCGCAGTGCCTGTTGAAGAAGTTGCCAGTGCCAGTGAGAAGTCAGCGAAAGAAAGTACTGAGGGCGTTGAGGAAAAATCTGCAGTTGAGGAAAAACCTACAGCTGAGGAAAAACCTGCAGCTGAAATGGAGTCTGTCGCACAAGCGACATTTATTGATGACGCTGAAGCGACAAAAGAAAGTACAGAAACAGAACCTGCTACAGAAACTGAACCGGTTACAGAAAATGCTAAGCAAGATTCTGAGCCTGCTGTGGCCGCTGATGATGCAATGGAGCAGTCTGCATCAGAAAACAAACCGGTCATGGAAAATAAAAAACATAAGGTTGATCTTGCTGAAGCAAGACAGGCATTTTGGCAACGAAACTTACCCAAAGCAGAAGCACTTTATAAACAACAAATAGAAAACGCAAAAGCTAATGCAGACAGCTGGGGTGAGTTAGGCAATGTTTATTATCTGCAAGCGAAATGGCAGCAAGCAGCAATAGCTTACACGGAAGCTGCGTTGCTTCTACTGAATAAGGGTGACTTTCCACAGGCTATGTATATGCGTTATATCGTAGTAGGTCTTGATCCTGTACAAGCTAAACGCATAGACGATCATGTAAAAGCATTACAAGCACCATTGAAGGGTTAGCGAAGTAATTTGTTAAAGGGATAAGGAGAGGAAAATGGCAATACGAAATGTATTAATGGTAGCGGCTGTTTTTATAGTTGTTATGGCCATGGCGCTTATTTTTTATGGAGATGATTCTCAGCACGGCCTGAGTGTGTCGCATGCGGACGAACAATCGGAATCGATTGATGATGCACGTAAGGCTTATTGGGAACGAGATTTACCTAAAGCAGAGCGACTATATCGAATTATTACTAAAGCGGATGATGCGAGCGTCGATGCCTGGGGTGAACTTGGAAATATTTATTACCTGCAAGCCAGATGGAAAGAGGCCGCTAATGCATACGCGGAAGTGACTTTACGTTTAATAGATAAAAAGGAAATGCAACAAGCGGCTTTTTTTCATCGCTTGGTACATCAGATGGATCCTGAGCAGTCAGCACGAATTAATAAACGTTTAAGTGACTTAAACGTTAATTCAGAACAGAACTCTTAAATTGAGGGAGTAAGAATATGGGACTTTTCGGCAGATTATTTGCACTCATTGGTTTTATCGTAGTGGTTATTGCAATTGCAGGTGGCCTTTATTTTCAAAAAGAAATTCAGGCCATGCAGCAATTTGATGAAAAGGCCGCAGATGTATATTTGAAAATGATGAGTACTGTATTGGAAACAGGCAATGCAGCAGAGGCAACAGTTTGGCGTGTACCACTTTCTGATGGTGTGACCACGGCTGATGCTGAAGAAGCCATGAGAGCTGTTGCAAATGAATACAATATTAAGAATGTCGGTGAACTGCCCTTGAGCAAACAAGTTGCCGCGATGACAGGTAAGGAATACAGAACCTTAAAAATCTACATGTTTTGTGATCCCCTTACGGCGGTCAAGATGCTTGATTACAGTGATGCCTTTTCAGCCTATTTGCCATGTCGTGTGGCGATGGTCGAAGATAAACAAGGTAAAGTTTGGCTCTATACCCTAAATATGGATTTGATGATTTATGGCGGGAAAACCTTACCGGATGAATTAAAAGACGAAGCGATTAAGGTTAAAGAGACAATTCTTGCTATCATGCACCGTGGTG
>Ga0316207_10002701_pt1 | contig 17627 bp, 18 predicted proteins | sample 6weekpyrite_MG_FD_204943 | JGI IMG/M metagenome (GOLD analysis project Ga0316207, IMG submission 204943) | Microbial mat bacterial communities from mineral coupon in-situ incubated in ocean water Damariscotta River, Maine, United States -... | ecosystem: Environmental > Aquatic > Marine >...
ATAGCTTTAGTTATACAAAAATCATGAAAATACTAAGCTATGCCTTGATTGCGCTCAAACAGAGTTGCCCAACAGTATTTGCTGTGCAATATCAATATTCATTGTCTAACGCTCAGACGCCAAGCCGTCATAGGTACGTGATGAACTTAGGAAACCCGAATGAAAAAATTTAGTATTTTGATCACAGCGTTACTTGCAGGTTGCGCCACTAATATTCCTACACCTATTGCGTCGCCTGAGAGTTCCTCTTCTCATATGGACTATCGCGGCACCACAGCTAGCTGGACAACCGAAGGGGCTGCTGCAGTAAGAGCACGTGCTACTGAACGGTTAAATAAAAACCGTGCAAAAAATGTCATTTTGTTTGTTGGCGATGGTATGGGCGTTTCCACCCTCACGGCAGGTCGCATTCTTGAAGGTCAATTAGCAGGTCAATCGGGTGAAGAAAATCTATTATCATTTGAGTATTTCCCCAATACGGCACTTGTGAAAACATATAATGTAAATGCCCAAGTTCCTGACTCTGCTGGAACAGCTACTGCCCTGAATACCGGCACAAAGACCGAGATGGGTGTAATTAATACTGCACCAACCCACACGAGGGGTATCTGCAAAGATTATCTCAAAGATGCACCGAAGCCTCTTGCTTACTATGCAGAAAAAATTGGCATGAGCACTGGCGTTGTTAGCACTGCACGCATTACCCATGCTACACCAGCAGCCGTGTATGCCCATAGTGCTGATAGAAACTGGGAAAATGACGCTACTCTTAGTGAAGAAGCGAAAAAAAACGGATGCCCAGATATTGCGTCCCAAATTCTCGGTGATTTAGGGGGGGATGGCCTTGAGGTTGCACTTGGCGGCGGGGCAAGCAACATGCTCCCGACAGGAACAGGCGAAGGGCAGCGCACAGATGGCAGAAATATTCCTGATGAATGGGTCGCTAACAAAGCAAATGCTAAATTTGTTGCAAACAAAACTGAATTAGCAGCTGTTGAGGCTAAATCAACAGACAAGCTACTAGGTCTGTTTACTCCTTCCCATATGGAATTTGCCGCAGAACGTACTGATGACCAGCCTGAGCTGGCTGATCTAACCGAAACAGCCATCCAGATCCTATCCAAAAATAAAAAAGGATATTATTTGATGGTTGAGGCAGGCCGTATTGACCATGCCCATCATGGTAGTGCAGCAAATCTTGCACTTAATGATACAGTCGCGCTTTCCAAGGCGGTTAGACGAGCATTGGAACTGGTAGACCTTAAAAACACCTTGATCATAGTTACTGCTGACCATAGCCATACCTTTACCATCGCTGGCTATCCAAAACGCGGCAACCCAATTCTTGGTTTGGTTTCTGGCCCCGGTATGGCTGAAGGTGAATATACATTAGCCGAGGACGGTAAGCCTTACACTACGGCCGGTTATCAAAATGGTCCAAATGCTGTTATGGGGGAGCGAGAAGCACTAACTGAAGAGCAAGTTTCAGCTATACACTACCGCCAACAGTCGGCTTACCCATTAAAGAATGAAACCCACGGCGGTGAGGATGTTGCAGCTCACGCCATTGGCCCCTGGTCACATTTAGTTAATGGAACAATCGAACAAAATGAAATATTCCATATTATGGATTATGCTCTACAGCTCAGGAAAAGAGCCGCTAAAAAGAAATAAACTAAAAAAGGCCGATCTAATGATCTGCCTTTTTTATATCCTCACCCAACAGGTCACCAATACAAGATCAATCTGTTTGCTCGTATTTTGCAATAGCATCATTCAAACTTGTTGATAGGGTTTCACCGATCTCTCCCCCGCTGCCACTGACACGGCCTCGAATAACCGCACGCATAGCATCTACATGCGCTTTCACCAATTCAATCTGATTATCCGAGATATCTCCAGGACGCTGGATCGTAAAGCCATAAAGAGAATCTGCAAAAGATGTAATCAGTGGATAACCAAAGGTGCCACCTTGCCCCTTCATATCATGAGCCATATGATTAATTTCTTCAAAACAGTCCCGGCGCATCTCCGGTGAATCTACACAGCGGCCATGCTGCTCCTGTAATTTAACAATCAGGCCCGAAACCCAATCAGGGTAATCTTCAGACATCTTTGAGAGTGCCTTTTGAGCTTTTTCCAATGCTTCAGGTGAAATAGAAGTATTGCCAGGTGCCAAACCTGCCGTTTTTTCCCTCAAACGATTTTGAAAGCGATAAAAACGGACGATAACTGGATTCTTACTAGCCACGAATAATCTCCACGCCTTCACTTTTGTCATTCAAAATTCGACGCTCAGTAGCTACATCGTATTTCCGTCGACGCCTATCTGGCCCAAAGAAGTCTTTAGTGTGTACAAACTGGCGTGGACGCTCAATGATTGAGATTAGCTTTTCTCCAATATTCTTAATGGTGAAAGGCTTCGCTAAAATTTCAGTAACGCCCATTTCACGCGCCTGTAGAATGCGTTCAGGCTCGGTATAGCTGGTAATCATTACAAAGGGCACAAATCTATCAGGGCTATCCTTATGACGACGGATCCAGCGCAGCAGCATCATTCCATCCACGGGGTGCATATCCCAGTTAGATATAACAATATCAATTTGCTGCACCCCAACCTTCATTGGTTCGTTTTTAACTCGTTGAAGGAAGTGAATCGCATCGCCGCCATGCTCAACAGCAAATACATTGCCAACACCAAGCACCTTAAGCGAACTCACTAGAAGAGACCGAATAAAAGGGCTATCTTCCGCAAGAAGGATATTCACCCGGTCAAAATCGTACGCGCTCATAATTTAGCCTTGGTATTTAAAATTTAATTTCTATTCGACATTTTTGTACGTCTGATATGGGAAAAGGTCAATGATTTCCCTGATTTTTAAATGGCTTAGCCCTTAAGTGCATGTTGCCTGGATTTAATAAACTGCGTTAAATCCTGAAGTCGCTGAGATAGCAGATTTGTGATTTCCGTACGGCGTGGATCTTCAGGCGGCGGACTAGGCATTTTTTCTGCCCGTTCAGCAGCACGGGCCAAACGCCATGCCCCAATACTACGAGCCGCACCTTTTAATTTATGCGCTGTCATTTTCCAGTTTTCTTGCTCAATACGGCACAAGTCATCCAAGTAACCCGGTGCATTCTCGACAAAAATATCAAGAACCTGACACTCAAAATCAGGGTCTCCCCCGGTAAAACCAGATAAATGATCTAAATCTAACACAATGGTCTCATCCCAATTGGATTCCGCCAAGCTATCCCCCTCTTTTTAAAGCTTCACGGCCAGCATCTGTTAATTTACATACGAGCCAATCAGGTTTTATAGGATTTCGCGCCCAGCCTTCACACCATCCATTCTTGATACAAGAACGAATCGTTTGATCATTGATTCGCTGCCCATCTGCATCAAACAAAGGCAATTTCCCCCCAGGCTGGTCAATACCACGTAATAAATAGCGAAACTGTGCAGGGCTGGGCTTTCCGCCTTTTGCTTTAGCTGGTTCCCGCTTGATATCGACTGTTTCAGCCATTAAAGGCCCCTTTCACAGGTTAAAAACCACGGCTAACCTCAATTATGCCACAAGTCATCACTGAAATGAAAGCACGCTAAAAACGTATAGCTCTGGAAATCACTTAGAAACCTGTCGTAGGTTTAAACATTGATGAGACAAACTAATCACTGCCATAGGGGGCGGAATGTCAAAAGCAGAACTGGATTTTCCTGAAATCGATAAAACTGCTGACTCGGAACAGACGGCATCAAACAACGCAGACCCAAAATCGGTTGGTAAAACCCGCCGTTTAGTGCCTGTGATTGCCGCAACCTTATTAACCTTACTCTGGACCATTGCTGCCCTTGCCTATTTGTTGGCTTCGCCTGAAAGATTACAGCTGTTAAATTCAATATCCGTATTGGCCTCTTTTGTTGCAGGATACACAACACCAATAGCAATTATTTGGCTTGTTACTCTCGCATTTCAGCGAACAGATCCATTACTCGAACGCCGGCTTGCTGTTGCTCAAAACTTACATAAGGCCATTGCGCCTGTAGAAGCAGCTGAACAGCGAATGTCACAACTTTCAAGCAACCTCCAGAAAGAGCTACAAAATATTGATGCCGTCGCTGACTTAGCCACAGACCGCATCAAAAACCTTGAAGATCGTTTCCAAGATCAAATTAACAATCTATTCTCTGCGACTGCCGATACTGAGGCAAGAACGACCAGTATACGCGATGTTTTGCAGCGCGAACGCAGTGCAATCGGTGACACAACCAAGGAAATTGAGGCACGCTTCAAAGCCCTTGAAGAGCTTGTTGAACGCATGGCTAACCAATTGGAGGGGACTGGGCGTACTGTAGAATATACAGCTGATCAGGCTCGTGCACGTATTGATGTCAGTTTTGATACCATTGATAAAGCAACCAGTAATTTTGAAAGCCGTATGGTAAGCACTAGCGATATAGTTACATCGCGCGCTGTAGAGGTTAAAGAAATTGCAGAAACAGTAGAACTTCGTCTTCATACCGCCACGGAAAGTGCGCTCGCGGGAATGGAGCGCTTCCGCCATGATGTCGAAGGTCTGGAAGGCCGTTCTGCAGAATTAGCTGATCATATGAAAACCCAAGGCTCTGTACTCCATGATCTTGCTGAGCTTGCTGCTGCAGAATCCGCAAAAATCGAAGAAAGCTTGCGCACTCATGTGGGCGAAGTTCGCACGGCAGCAACTGAAGCCTTAGATAAAACCAGTGAAGTAAGCGATATGTTCTCAGACCGCGCCCATGCGATGTCAGAACGTGTCATTGAGACAGTTGATAAAGCAAAAGGCCTTCTAGATGAAGCCGGGGCAACATTAAAAGAACACTGTGAACACGCTCTTGTGTCAAGTAATGAGGTCAATAAACAGCTACTGGAAACAACCAATCAAACCCGAGAATCTGTTTTGCAGCACGCAGAAAAAGCTGATCAGATGCTAATGGATAGCCTTGAGCGTGCAAAAAATGTTAGCACCCAAGTTAATGAACAATTGATTGAAATGACTAATCGCACTAGCGAAGAAGTACAACAACAATCATTGGCTGCTGATCAAGCATTAATGGATAGTCTTCAGCGAGCTAAAAGTGCCTTGAATGAAACAATGGCGAATATCACCGAACATGGTGATGAAGCCGTGAAGCAGGCTGAAGATGCAGCCAACCGCACTCTTAATCATATTCGCCAACTCCGAGCTGGTGTTGAAGAACAAATAGAAGAATTAGCCCGTACTGGAGAAAAAACAGAAGAATCTCTTTCTGGGTCCGTTGATAAGATCACTCGGAAATCAGAAGAGCTGGCAAATCAGTCTGATGAAACTGGAAAAGAACTAGCCGCAGTTCGTGCTCAGATGACTGTTCAAAGCGACGTAATCGCAGAAGTACTAAATGAAACACGCATGAAGCTTGCACGGCTGGAAGACGACCTGACCGCCCAGCGTGAAGTTTTGAATGCAGCCTCAAATGAAGCAGCAGATCGCGTCATTGAGGCAGCCGAGCGTTTCGCTGATCACAGCCGTGTTTTAAAAGATACTGCATCTACGGTAGAGGGTAGCCTAAGCAATCAATCAGGTGAATTAGTGAACCTGATCGAAAAGGTCGCAATTACAGGTAAAACCTCAGAGGATAAATTAAAAGCTGCCGCATCAACTCTCGATGAAAAATCATCTGAACTGCGCTCTGAACTTTCTGATACTAGTGCGGCCCTTGGCAGTGCAGCAGAGGCTTTCGCTGGAGAACGAGGTCGTATTCGTGAAGAAACTGAAAGCGTTATTAGCGAATTGAACCGTGCATCTGACACAATGGGTTACGAGGTAACTAAATTCACTGAAAATTCCATTGAAGCTGCAAATAGGCTTGATGCTGCAAGCAATGCCCTGATGGATCAAACTGAGCGAGCTCAGACCGAAGTGAAGAAAAATGTGGATGAAACTGGTGCTGAATTGTCTGCCACTATGGATGAGATTGGCAACAAGGCGAATGAACGCATCACATTCCTAAGAGAGGAAATGCAAGCCACACTTTCTCGAGTACTTTCTGATTATCAAGAAACTGCCGACCAAGCTGAAAAAGAGAGTGCCCTACTCACTATGCGGTTGGGCAATGAAGCAATGAAAATCTCGCAGCAAGCAGAACAGTTTATTGATAAAACAGCCGATATTGAAAATCGAATTGCTTCGGCTACCAAAAATGATTTTGCTCGCACATCTCAACTCTTGATGGAAAGCCTTCAATCTACTTCCATAGATATCAACAAAGCTCTCTCTGATGATCTGCCTGATGACGTTTGGCAAGGATATCTAGCTGGTGACAAATCCATTTTTATGCGCAGAACTTTAAAAATTGGCGATAGGAAAACACGGAAAGCTATTGGAGAAAAGTTCAAAGGTGATCCTGAATTCAAAGAAGCTGTTGCACGTTATTGTCGAGACTTTGAGGGTATGATGGAACGTGCAATGATGGGAGACAAAGGCAGCGCAATGTCTGTAACCTTGATATCATCAGATATGGGCAAGCTTTATATTCTATTAGGCCAATCACTTAAGAAATTTAGCTAATACCTCGTTCAAGAGGCGCAGGGGGAATTATGCGTACTAGGCGTTATAGAACGCTGGTGGGAACCATTGTGACTAGCATCTTGCTTGCTGGATGCAGTGATACACCAAGTGACACTAAAGAAAACACGGCGATTAGCCCATCAGTTAATTGGCGCATGACCAGCACTTATCCTTCAACATTGCTACAGCTTGGGACCATGGGTAAGCGGCTTGAACAAGATCTTTACGCAGTTTCAGGAGGAACCATTAGTGTAAAGTTCTTTGAACCCGGTGTTTTAGCCCCCCCATTTGAAACATTTGATGCAGTTAGCTACGGTGCTGTTGAAGCAGGCTGGTCCACCCCTGGTTATTGGGCAGGGAAAGAGCCTGCACTTCAACTTTTCTCCGCAGTGCCCTTTGGTCCATCAGCCCCTGAATATTTAGCGTGGTATGATTACGGCGGTGGCAAAGCCTTATTTGAAGAAATTTATCATAAGCATAATATCCACGGCATTATCTGCGGCATGACCCCACCGGAGGCTTCTGGCTGGTTCAAAAAGCCCGTTAACAATATTGATGACTTTAAAGGCCTAAAAATTAGGTTTTTTGGATTGGGAGCAAAAGTTTTACAAGAAGTTGGCGCGGCACCTCAATTGATCGCAGGCGGTGAAATCTACCAAGCACTCGAACTCGGAACAATAGACGCAACCGAATATGCTATGCCCGCCGTTGACCATAAAATGGGGTTTTATGAGGTCGCTAAACACTATTATTTCCCCGGATGGCACCAACAGTCGACAATGTTTGAGTTAATGGTAAATCTGGATGCCTGGAATGAGCTCACTGAAACACAGAAAGTTCAAATCAACACAACATGTGCTGCGAATGTCCGTTATGGCATCTCGGAAGGTGAAGCCCTTCAGCCTGAAGCAATTCAGCAATTAGAAGGCGCTGGTGTTCAAATCCACACATGGTCCCCCGAAGTTCTTGCTGAATTAGAAGAAGCATGGAACACGGTTGCTGAAGACCTTGTTGCTAAAGATCCCAATTTTGCCAAAGTATGGTCTTCACTGAATGAATTCCGCGTTAAATACCGTGGCTGGGCCAATCGTGGCTATTTAAAGGATTAATCCCGTGCACGGTCTTTACTCAATATCCAGGTATTTGGAAGGGGTTAGCAACCTTGTTGGCCGAATTGGTGTATGGCTGATCCTTGCTTTGATGATTGTTATTGTCACCGATGTTACACTTAGGCGATGGTTTATTATCGGCTCCACAAAATTACAGGAACTTGAATGGCATCTTCACGGTGCACTATTTTTAATGTGCTTGGGTTGGGCCTATACCAAGAATGCTCATGTTCGTATTGAATTGCTTTCTGAACGCTGGAATAGCCGAAAAGCTGCTATTGTTGAGCTTTTAGGCTGTCTCCTGTTTTTATTACCTTATGTTTCAGCCATCCTGATTTTTGGTTGGGATTATACAGCCTACAGCATTGAATATAATGAAGCATCTGCTTCTGCCACAGGCTTGCCATACCGCTGGATAATAAAATCTATGATCGTTTTTGGATTTGGTGTTCTTGGCATTGCAGGTATCTCAAGAGCTATTGATAGCGTTATTTACCTATTCGGCCCTCAGGACCTCGCGGAAAAAACCTTTTTCAGCAAACCACACGACCAAAGTGGAGCAAGTTGATGGATATGCTGATTGAATTGCTGCCATTTCTTATGTTTGTCGTGCTGGTTCCATTATTATTTTCAGGGTTTCCTGTTGCTTTTGTACTAGGCGGTGTAGGCCTTGCTTTCTGGCTCATTGCTGTAGCTTTAGGCATAGAAAACAGCAACAGCTTCTTCCTTGTGGTTAGCCGGATTTTCGGCGGCGTTGTTAGCAAACTTGTGCTAGTTGCCATTCCAATGTTTATCTTTATGGGCACTATGCTGGAACGCAGCGGCGTTGCACGCGACCTGTTGCAAACACTTCAGCTAATGACACGTCGTATCCCCGGAGGCCTTGCACTATCCGTCACTTTGCTCGGTGTTATTCTCGCTGCGACAACAGGTATAATCGGCGCGAGTGTCGTGATGATGACACTGCTAGCCCTGCCCGTAATGATGGAACGCGGTTATAATACTTCACTAGCAACAGGCACTATCGCAGCCTCAGGTACACTAGGCATACTCCTGCCTCCATCAATCATGCTGGTAGTTATGGCTGACCTGCTCTCCACATCTGCTGGTGGCCTGTTTATGGCTGCAATTGGGCCTAGTCTGTTTCTTGCCGTTATGTATCTTTTATACATTCTGATCCGCACATGGATAAACCCAAGCCTTGCCCCTGCTCTTTCCAAAGAGGAAGCAAAAGGACAACTAACACTATTGGGCATTATCAAGAGCTTTGTACCACCAATTCTATTGATTGCCACCGTTTTGGGGTCCATCTTTGGCGGTTTCGCCACCCCAACTGAGGCAAGCGGTGTTGGTGCTCTGGGCGCATTATTGCTGGCAGCCTTCAAACGCAGGCTTACTATTCGTTCTCTTCAAGAGGTTCTTGAAAGCTCAGCTTTAACCACTGCCATGCTTTTTGGTTTGTTTGTTGGCGCGACAGCATTTTCATACGTATTTGCCTTACTTGGAGGTCATGATGCCATCATCCATATCATGGAAACAACAGGCACAGGACCTTGGGCAATATTAGCCCTTTTGATGGTTGTAGTTTTTGTTTTAGGGTTTTTCTTCGACTGGATCGAAATCACTTTAATCGTCTTGCCTGTGTTTGCTCCTATCATAGCAAAGCTGGACTTTGGTGCACACCTTAGTGATCCATCATTGACCGTTACTTGGTTTGCTATTTTGATGGCAGTGAACCTGCAAACAAGCTTTTTAACACCACCATTCGGATTTGCACTTTTCTATATGAAAGGAGCAGCCCCAAATAGCGTTAAACTATCTCAAATTTATAAAGGAATTATTCCTTTTGTATTGCTGCAGATAGTAGGGCTTATCGTGTTACTTCTCTGGCCGGACTTGGCCTTATGGCTGCCGCGAGCTTTAAGTTAGAAAATTACAAGAAAAATGGGCATCAAATTGCCCGTTTCATTAAAGCCTGTAAAACTTTCATCTAACGAACAATTACGCAGCGTCAGAATTATTTTCCTCAACCCGGTGCAGTTTACCAATTAAATAATCAAGGTTGTCCGTATCGACATCATTTTCAACTGCGGTTAGAACACGCTCAATCATCAACTGCTTAAACATATCCCGGTTGTCACCACCTGTGAGCATCATTTCTTCAGCAACATCAAGGGCAGCCCGAGCCATAGCTGCTGTTTTTGGTGGAAACTTTGCCGCTTCAAACAAGCGCTTCAAGCCTGTCCCGCCTTTATCATGGATCAATTGATAGGCATTCAGAACAGGAATATTGACAATTTTGGCCATCGCAGCTTCAAAGAAACCAGTGTCGCCCATCACAAGCGCACGAAGTACTAGGGTTGAGGTTAAACGGCCATTTGCATACAGTTGATCAACCAATGCCTGCACATTGCCCTCTTCTCCACCTTCCAACAAAGAAACCGTAGCTTTCTCGCGGCTTTCCAGAAGCAGATCACTTGCCATTTCAGGTGAAACTTCATGATGAGTCATGATATGGTCACGTAACTGTTCAGAAACCAGCGTTACCAAACGCTCTGACACTGCAATTGGAAGGCTACTACGATTAGCCATTGGGCCTTGCACAGCTTCGCTCTCACCAAATTTATCAAGCACTTTATCAAAAGTACTTTCGGTAATTTGTGCACCTTCATTGCTGACTAACGTTGCGATTACTTCTTCACTATCGCTTTCAGCCAAGGCATCAACAATCCCCTCTGAAACAGTATCTCGGCCAGCAATTGCTTTCTGGGCTTCGGTTCCTTTGGTGTGAACAATTTCTAGCAAGTCCTCATCAGTAAGTACTTCAGAGTAACTCAACATCGGCACCGCCACTTCATCAACATCGCGTGCTAAACTTGTCGCAACATCATGGGGTACATTTGGATTATCTTTTAAACTGTCTGCCAAAGCATGTCGAACACGGACGGCCGCATCCTTCAACATGTGCCTAAAAATACTTTCCGCAATCTCTCGTTCAGAATCACTTAAGCCAACATCGCTATATGTAGACGCAACCTTGCTAATGGCTGCGGCCTTATTGTCGGTATTAGGATCTTGGAGAAGTCTTGCGACATCTGCACTTGAGAGAGACGTACCTTCGGACAATGCTTTAATCCTGTTACAATTACACCAATCTACACGCTAAGGGAAACAGGTTAATCACGCGTTAAAACGTCAGTACCATTTTAGTTATCATTTCACCCCACATCGCGCACAGTTTATCATCTTTCCATTGAGCCTGCGACCATTAAGGGCTAGCATGCCGCACGATTTTAGTAGGACGAAGGTTTCGTCCCAAGAAAAAACTGAAAATAGCACAAATTTTTATCTGTGCATATCAATACGGGGGAGCTGTAATGAAACGCCTTTTGGCACTTTTAGCGTTGGTCTCATTTTCGAGCCAAAGCGCCTTAGCTCAGGCTGCTGAACGCACTTTTTCTGAATCAGTGAATGATATCATGACGCCTGTCAGTGAATTCATCTCTGCTGTTGTCTTCTTCGGGGTTCCAATGGATTGGTTGTTCCCGGGCTCACCAGATCTACCAATCATTGTTGTATGGCTTTTAGGCGGCGGCATTTTCTTCAGCTTCTATATGGGCTTTCCTAATGTACGCGGCTTCAAACAGTCGTTCCGTATTGTTAAGGGAACCTATGATGACCCTACTGATCCCGGTGAAGTAACGCACTTTCAGGCTCTAACAGCTGCGGTTTCAGGTACGGTAGGATTGGGTAATATTGCTGGCGTAGCAATCGCAATTTCGATTGGTGGCCCGGGCGCTACCTTCTGGATGATCCTCGCCGGCCTCTTCGGTATGACGTCGAAGTTCGTAGAATGTACACTTGGTGTTAAATACCGTGAAATTGACGAACACGGCGTCGTTTCCGGTGGCCCAATGCACTATCTTTCTAAAGGCCTTGCAAAGCGCGGCTTGCCAAACCTTGGTAAAGTGCTTGCTGTTGTTGCTGCTATTTTCTGTATTGGCGGCGCATATGGTGCTGGTGCAATGTTCCAGGTAAACCAATCTTCTATGCAATTTACCAACGAGATATCTGCGCTTACAGGCGGTGCTGACAGCTTCTTTTACGGAAAAGGCTGGTTGTTTGGTATGATCTTTGCCGCAATTGTTGGCATGGTTATCATTGGTGGTATCAAGAAAATTACTCATGTAACCGAATTTTTAGTGCCTATCATGGCGTTTATCTACATTGCAGCTTCTTTGGTTATTATCTTCGGTAATCTCAGCGAACTACCTTCTGCATTTGGCCAAATTTTTGCTGGTGCATTCTCTGCCGAAGGCGTTCAGGGCGGCATTATTGGTGTATTGATCCAAGGTCTGCGGCGTGCAACTTTCTCAAACGAAGCAGGCTTGGGTTCAGCTTCAATTGCACACTCTGCCGCTAAAACTAAAGAGCCTGTGTCAGAAGGCCTTGTTGCCCTTCTTGAGCCTTTCATAGACACAGTCGTTATCTGTACGATAACAGCGCTCGTCATCATTATGACTGGTTCAGTAGATTCAAGTGCTTCAGGTACTGCAGCTGGCATCGCTCTTACTTCCAGAGCCTTTGCTACTGTTATTGATTGGTTCCCCTATGTGCTAACCATTGCTGTGATTATGTTTGCATTCTCAACATCACTTACATGGTTCTATTACGGGCAGCGTTCTTTCTTGTGGTTGGTGGGTGATAAACCAAATGCTGATTTAGCATTTAAAATCTCCTATCTAGGTGCCTTGATCGTGGGCTCTGCAATGTCTTTAGGCCCAGTGATGGATATGGCTGATGCGCTGCTGCTTGCGATGGGGATTCCAAATATTCTTGGCCTCTTCCTACTAAGGAAAGAAGTTAAAGGCATGCTGGATAGCTATTTTGCACGGCTTAAGTCTGGCGAAATCAAACCATACTCGGAGAGCGTAAAGGCTCCTGCGGAGTAGCTTGGCAATTTTAATAACAACCGAATTGCCCATGAAAAGGCATTGAAAATTATTCAGGTTGTATTAAGTATCCAACACCAATATTTGGCGGGCTCAGGCCCGCCAGATTTTTATGAGGACCATACATTGGTAAGATATAGATTATTCATAATTACAGCTTTCACTGTAGCCATCATGCAAGGTTTGCCTGTTTCATCTAGCATGTCCAGTGACACCCCTGACGATACCAGTATTTCTGCAAGTGGCGACGAAGCAAGTGGTAAGCGTATTTATAATCGCTGTAAGGCCTGTCATAACCTTACTGCGTCAAAGCGAACCCGACTTGGCCCTAATCTTGACAATTTGTTCGGCAAAAAAGCCGGGGCAGCAGAAAACTATCGATACTCGCGGGCAATGCGAGAATCTGATTTTCTGTGGACAGAGGCTAAGCTGGATGAATGGCTTAAAAAACCTAGCGCCTTTCTACCTGGCAATAAAATGACCTTTGCTGGGATAAGAAAAGAAAAAGATCGCAAAGATTTGATCGCCTATATGCGGAAAGCAACGGTACAAGAAGATTAAACTAAGTTGCTGAACAGTCAGCATCATGCGAGGACTTCATAAAATGAAAAAAATAGCACTCCTTTTTACAATGCTGTTTGTTGGACTTGTTCCTACATCAGCACAAGACAAAGCGGGCTCACGCGCCGTTGATGATCCTCGCGGGGCAATTGAGTTCATTGAAACGCTTGCCGCCGAAACACAGGCTGTTTGGAGTGATAGCAAGCTATCAGCGCAAGAGCGCTCAGGTGCCTTCCGTTCCCTGTTTGAACAAGCCACAGACATTAACATTCTCGCCAAAGGGATGTTAGGCCGCCACTACCGCACAATCAGCAGCAAGCAAAAGCAAGACTATATGGCAGCAATGCGAGATTATATTCTAGCTGAGTTTGACAAAAGAATGGAACAAGTAGGCTTTAAAACTCTGGAAGTTGTTGGCACTAAACCAGCTTCTGGAAAACGTGGTCACCTGTTCGTTAAAACACAAATTTTACGCGACAAGGGTGAGCCAATTCTCGCTGATTGGCGTATTCGTAAAAAGAACGGAAAGTTTCAGATTATGAATCTGGACTTTGAAGGCATTAACTTAATGATCACGAACCGTGATGTTTTCTCGGCTAAAGTAAAAAAGAACGGTGTTGAAGGCCTTATTACTTGGTTAAAAACACAAGCAGAACCGACATCCATCTCATCAGCAGGGAAATAATATCTGCATCATAGCGTCTTGACTGTACATTCAAGACGCATACTGCCTGCGGTGTTTGACAATGCATTCTCAAGCGCTACAAGCCGCGCACCTGCAACATTAACTGCAAAGCGAGTACTATATACAAAACCGCCCTCCGCGGCTACACGACGACTAGACATACGCACAATATTCGCACCGTATGCCACCAAAACATCACTCATCCTAGAAACAAGCCCGGGCCTGTCACCACCGGTGATCTCAACAACATGAGTGATTTCCCCAGATTCCCTTCGCTGTAACTCAAAAGGAAAACGAGTTACCGTTATCCGTGCGCCTTCAATAGCTTCTAGTGCACCTAAACCATTTTCCAGTTCTTCAGCTGAGGATCCCGCTGAAAATTCTGCAACACAAGAAAATTCAAAACCTTCCCCAAGAACTGCATATGCACTGTCAGCTAAGTTGGCCCCTGTCTCAAAGAGGTAATTGGTAACTGCAGACACCACACCAACCCGATCTCGCCCCATGATTGAAATAAGGAATGTATCGTTGGCTTGATGGTTCATCATCTACTCCTGAACGTATAGACATCTGTAATTTTAGGGTTAAAAATACCTGTTAAGTATGGTTTGTTAACCATTATTGCTAACCTTCATGATATTTTCCAAAGAAAAAGGTAGCCTTTTTCATAGTTTTTGATAAAAAACGCCGCCCACAATCTTATTTTTACAGGAATAATAACAATGGCTGATGAGCAACTCCTACACTTAGTTTTTGGTGGTCAGGTTGATGACCCACAAAGCCTAACCTTCAAAGACCCCAGCAAACTAGATATTGTTGGAATTTACCCAAGCTACTCTGAAGCTGAACATGCATGGCGTAGTGTTAGCCAGGCAAATGTAGATGATGCTATGACAAAATATGTTGTGGTTCATTTACACCGCATGCTGGAGCCAACAGCATAAAACAACAAAAAAGCCCCAAGAAACCCTTGGGGCTTTTGTTTGACGGAAATTACCTCGGTAACTCTGTTGCTAGCCTTTCAGAGATACAATCCAAGCATCAATGTTTTCTTCAAGCATTGATAATGGCACTGCACCGTTTGCTAGCACAACATTATGGAAGCCACGCCAATCAAACTTGTCACCAAGAGCATTCATTGCTTTCTGGCGAAGTTCCATGATCTTCAGTTTACCAACCATGTATGCAGTGGCCTGCCCCGGCATAACGATATAGCGTTCGATTGCAGCAACACTATCACCTCGCGGGTTCGGAGTATTCTCAACTAAATACTCAATCGCCTGCTCGCGGGTCCATTTTTTGTGGTGAAGGCCAGTATCAACAACAAGGCGACACGCACGCCATAATTCCATCGCTAAACGACCAAAATCAGAGTATGGATCTGCGTAAAAGCCCATATCCTTGCCAAGCTCTTCAGTATATAGGCCCCAGCCTTCACTAAAGGCAGTAAAACGCGCTGTTCGCTGAAACAGAGGTACACCCTCTAGCTCTTGGGAAATCGCAATCTGGAAATGGTGCCCAGGAATACCCTCATGATAAGCCAGTGCTTCCAACTGATATGTTGGCATTAAAGTAGTGTCACGTAAATTTGCGTAAAAAATACCAGGCCGCGAGCCATCTGGTGCTGAACGCTGATAAAATGCTTTTCCTGCCGAATTTTCTCTGAACTTCTCAACAGCGCGAACATCCATGTCAGCCTTCGGCATCAAATCGAAATACTCTGGTACTTTTGCTTTCATATCCGCAACATACTTTGTTGCTTGTTCTAAATATGCGGCCTTACCCTCTTCCGTATTCGGGTAAAAGAACTGGCTATCTACGCGAGTGAACTCAAAGAATTCTTGGAGGCTACCCTCAAAACCTACTTGCTTCATAATTTCGCGCATAGCGCTATGAATCCGCGCAACATTATCGAGACCAAGTTGGTGGATTTCATCGGCGCTCATATCAGTTGTAGTGTTATTTTTAAGTGCCTGCGCATAATATGCTGCGCCGTCCGGCAATTTCCAAGCACCATCATCTGTCGTTGCGATAGATTCCTGACGTTCCAACTCTGCAATCAGGGTTTTATATCCAGCTTTAAACCCACCGTTCAACGCAGCAGCAGCTTCAGATAGCAAAGCTTCTGTTTCGCTTGCTTCCAAATTAAGCGCCGTCACCTTTTTACGAAAGTTCGCCAGAATAATACTGTCGTCACCGTCTTCAAAGGGCGCGCCTGTCATTACATTTTTTGAGGCTTTAAGTACATATGGGAAAACAAACTTAGGCGCTATAATGCCAGCATCTGCACGTTTTTTCATGTTGGCCGTGATTTGCCCCATCAAGGTTTCAACCCCATTTAGACGCTTAATATATGCCTCAGCATCATCCTTGGTTCTTACTTGGTGAATTGTCATCAAATGTGTAGGAACCGTGGTTTGCCAACCAAACATCTGGTTCACAGGATAGCCATGATCGCGCCAGCGATAATTTGTAATAAACCGCTCTGCCGTAATTTCAAATATACGGTACGACTGTTTGTCCTTAGCGCTCAGCGCATCATAATTATAAGCCTTCAGATCAGCGAGCTGGGCTTTATATAAAGCCAGCATTTCATCCGAGGCGGCTTCACTGATTTCAGGCCATTTGTCATTATTACTACGGTCCCCTAAGCGTTCTGCCATCAACGGATTCAGAGCAAGACGATCCTTCATCGCCTTTTCAAAAAACGCATGAATACCAACTTCTGCAACTGCCGTAGTTTCAACTGGCGCTGAAGTCTTCGACGAGTCGCTCTTCTCTGTGGCCGGTTCACATGCTGCAAGAGCAAGTACCATTGCCGTTGAAGAGATTATTTTTTTCATTCCCCTGTTCCCCTAAAAGAAAATCACTAATACCTAGTCTAATGATAAAACGGTAAAAATTGTCACTAATTGGTAAGTATTTGCCAACCAATCTGCGGTAAAGTGTTCGTGGCTTGCGGCAAAACATAACGTGTGTTGACAATAGCTTCAAGGACGCCTATTCCACCCCGCGATGAAGGAGTCTCAACTAGATGCATCAAACACCAACTATTTCTAAAACACCTCTATTTACGATTGGCCAAGTGGTGCGCCACCGTTTGTTTTCATTTCGAGGTGTGATTTTTGATGTAGACGCTGAATTTAGCAATTCGGAAGAATGGTGGGAATCTATTCCTGCGGAAGTTCGCCCCGAAAAAGGTCAGCCTTTTTATCACCTATTCGCAGAGAATGAAGATACAAGCTACGAAGCATATGTATCACAGCAGAATTTGCTACCAGATGACTCTGATGAACCGATTAATCATCCTGATGTACCAGAGTTATTTGGTGATCTTGAGGCCGGTCAATATCAATTGAAGTCATTTCCAAAGCACTAAGTTTCTAAACCTAAGCATTGAACTTCTATATCGCACCTTTCTATTTATAGAAAAAAAGCGGCCCATAAGCCGCTTTTTTATTGCAAACTTTTAAAGCGTTTACGCGACAAAAGCAGCTAATAGTACCATAACAACGATGATAGCAGCAGTCGCTTTCACCGAAACTTTGATAAATCCATCGTAAGTTTGTTTCTGATCATCAATATCCATCAATCTGCTCCAGCATTACAGGTTGGTATACTCTTGTGTTCTCTATAGCGGATGGCACGCTCTAGGCCAAGTCTTTATAGCGCTAAACAATCCCTCAACATCTCTGGGTCAATATTCCCGCCACTAATAACACAAACCATCACTTT
>Ga0316207_10002702_pt1 | contig 17626 bp, 18 predicted proteins | sample 6weekpyrite_MG_FD_204943 | JGI IMG/M metagenome (GOLD analysis project Ga0316207, IMG submission 204943) | Microbial mat bacterial communities from mineral coupon in-situ incubated in ocean water Damariscotta River, Maine, United States -... | ecosystem: Environmental > Aquatic > Marine >...
TATATGCACGTCATGCAAAAAAATACGTGATGACGACGGGTATTGGAACAGAATAGAAGCTTATATTAGTACTCATACAGATGCGGAGTTTAGTCATAGCCTGTGTCCGGATTGTTTTAAAAAACTTTATCCAGGTCATACCTATGAAGAATAATTGTAAATAAATAGAAGTTTTAATGAGCGTTATACAGGTTCGTTGGCACGATTTAATTTTTAACATAGTTTTTTTTAATATGGCGGGTATTCGGAAGCGATTAATTACATTGAACCTGTATTGTGAAAGCTAACATTATATTGTCATCGAGCTTTAATTTTACTGTCATGTATAACAAGTAAACTGGTCAAAAAAATTAAGGGGTCAGTTTATGAAATTTACACGTCGTCGTTTTGTTCAAACCGTGGGGACCTCACTGGTTGTCACTCCGCTTTCATTGCAAGCATCGGGTAGTCATCAACGGGTTAAAAATAATCCATTTCAGCATGGTGTGGCAAGTGGAGACCCCTTAGAAGATCGAGTCATTCTGTGGACACGAATTACAGTAAATAATCCACAACATCGGGTTGTACAGGTTAAGTGGCGTATCGCACTTGACCCTGAATTTGAAACTGTTGTAAATGAAGGTATTACGCATACTGCAACTGAAATCGATTTTACCGTTAAAGTTGATCCTGACGATTTGCAATCTGGTACAACATATTATTATCAGTTTCATGCGCTGGGCTACGAATCCCCTGTTGGTCGAACCAAAACTTTACCGAAAAATCATATTGATCACTTACGTATCGCCTTTACGTCATGCTCGAATTATCCATTTGGATACTTTAATGTATATAAAATGATTGCGCAGAGACAAGATCTCGATGTGGTATTACATTTGGGAGATTATATCTACGAGTATGCCAATGGCACCTATGGTGATGGCTCGGCACTTAATCGTATACCTGAACCGAATAAAGAGATAACCACGCTCGACGACTATCGCATGCGATACTCACAATACCGTCAGGATCTGGATCTGCAGGAAGCACATCGCCAACATCCGTTTATAACGATATGGGATGACCATGAGGTTGCCAACGATGCATGGAATGGTGGTGCTGAAAATCATAACCCGGAGCTTGGGGAAGGTAACTGGTTAGACCGACGTGCGGCAGCCGTTAAAGCGTATTATGAGTGGATGCCTATACGCCGCGTTGATAGTGACAACCCGTTAAAAGCCTATCGTAAATTCCGCTTTGGTAATTTACTGGACTTAATGATGCTTGATACCCGTCTCTATGGTCGGGATCAGCAGGTTGCGAATGCACTTGATCCAAAACTTAATGATCCGGATCGTAAATTACTGGGTGATGAGCAATCTGAGTGGTTATTGGAAAATTTGCAAGACTCGCAAGAAGACAGCATTAAGTGGCGTATGTTAGGGCAACAGGTTATGTTTGGGCAGTTGGTTGTGAGTGGTCAAATTTTTAATGTAGATCAATGGGATGGTTATCCTGCCAGTCGTCAGAAAGTATTAAATCATCTGAAAGATAACAATATTGATAATACGATTATATTAACGGGCGATATCCATTCTTCCTGGGCGATGGATATTACAGAAAACCCTTACGACGGAAGTCAATATGACGGTTTGACCGGGCAGGGTTCAGTTGCAGTCGAGTTTGTCACTCCTGCGGTTACTTCGCCAGCTTTAACGAATGAAGTTGAAGCGGATCAAACCGCGTTTTATTTGAAAGCAACCAACCCGCATATGAAGTTTGTCGACTTATTTCATCGTGGTTATGTGCTGCTTGATATTACGCATGAGCGCACCCAGGCAGAATGGTATCATGCAGAATCTATCGTTGAGCCAGGTAATACCAACCAGGTTTATGCAGCAGGTTTTAAAATCAATGATGCAACTAACCGTCTTACAATTGCAGACAAGGTTAGCAATGAAAAAAATACAGCGCCAGCTTTTGCGCCTTCTTTCTCCGGCAATGAACATCATGAGAAAAAACACTATAAACTAGATCGTGATTAATTTGGTTCTATAGTCTTGCGTTGTAGACCCGGTGTTCTGTGTATAGAACACCGGGTTTTTTTTATGTTATTCTTTCTTAGGAATATCAAGGAGAACGCCGATGGAACAACACGAGACGATTAATTACGTTGAATTCCCCGCCCGGGATTTTGAAGCAACAAAAACATTCTTTACAAAAATATTCAACTGGCAATTTACCGATTATGGCTCTGACTATACCGCATTTTTTAATGCCGGGTTAAACGGTGGTTTCTATAAATCGGATCAGGTTGCTTCAACGGATCAAGGCAGTGCATTAGTTGTTTTTTATAGCCAGGATATACTGGCAACCCAGGCCAAAATTGAGCAAGCGAATGGTGAAATTGTTAAACCTGTTTTTCAGTTTCCGGGTGGATGTCGTTTTCATTTTACAGATCCGAATGGTAATGAATTTTCTGTCTGGTCAGATAAAGTACCAGGCTAAGCATTAAACCTGTTGCTAAAATTCGGGAGTTAAAATGGCAACACAATATAAAGAAATATCGGATAAACTTAAAAGTTTTATCGAACAACAAAAAATATTTTTTGTTGCAACCGCAACGGCCGACAGTCGTATCAACCTATCGCCAAAAGGAATGGCTTCATTCAGGGTAGTCAATGAAAACCGGATTATCTGGCTGAATGTCACCGGTAGTGGCAATGAAACCGCTGCACATGTCCACCAGTGCCCACGCATGACAATTATGTTTAATGCATTTGAAGGTAATCCAATGATTTTGCGATTATATGGCAATGCCAGAGTTATCCATACAGGTGACTCAGAATGGGATGCACTTTATAAGGAATTTAATCCCTTACCCGGAGCGCGGCAGATCTTTGATGTCGATATAGATTTGGTGCAAACATCCTGTGGGATGGGGGTGCCTAATTACGAATACCTGGATGATCGCGATGCGTTAACTAACTGGGCAATCAAGCAGGGCGACGAGGGTTTAAAACAATATTGGGAAAAGAAAAACCAGACAAGCATTGATGGTATCGAAACGTATATACTTGAAGAGGTGTGAAAGTTTAATTTTACTATAAAAAAGGGGGATAACTCATTAAGAGCTAGCCCCTTTTTTTATTACCAGCTAATTATTGTTTAGGTGGACGTGATGCACGCTTACGTTCATTTTCGAGCAATAGCTTTTTACGAATACGAATAGACTCAGGCGTTACTTCAACTAATTCATCATCATCAATAAATTCGAGTGCCTGTTCTAAACTCATCCGAATGGGTGGTGTTAGAATTAAGTTTTCATCGGTGCCGGCTGCCCGCACGTTGGTCAGCTGCTTGGCTTTAATTGCATTAACAACTAAGTCGTTATCACGCGAATGTATACCGATTACCATCCCTTCATACACTTCTTCACCATGGCCTAAGAATAGTCGCCCACGTTCTTGCAGGTTAAATAATGAGTAAGCCAGTGCTTTACCCTGACCGTTAGCGATAAGCACACCGTTTAGTCGTTGGCCGATGGTACCGGGTTTGGCTTCATCGTACTTGTCGAATACGCTATAAATCAAACCACTACCCTGGGTCGCGGTTAAAAACTCGGTTCGAAAACCAATTAAGCCACGGGCGGGGATGGTAAAGTCGACACGAACTCGGCCATGACCATCCGGTAGCATGTTTGTCAACTCGCCACCACGTTCGCCGAGTTTTTCCATGACTGATCCCTGATGTTCTTCTTTTACATCAACCGTTAGTTGCTCATAAGGTTCCAGTCGTTTGCCATCGACTTCTTTGAAAATAACTTCAGGTCGAGAGACGCCAAGCTCAAAACCTTCGCGGCGCATGGTTTCAATCAATATAGAAAGGTGTAACTCACCACGACCGGATACACGGAATTTATCCGGGTCGTCCAGTTGTTCGACCCGTAATGCCACGTTATGGATTAATTCGCGATCGAGACGTTCTTTAATTTGTCGGGAGGTTACAAACTTGCCTTCTTTACCGGCAAATGGTGATTTGTTCACCTGGAAGGTCATGCTAACAGTTGGTTCGTCAACGGATAATGGTGGTAAAGCCTCGACATTGTTTGGGTCACATAATGTATCGGAAATATTCAAGCCTTCAATACCGGTAAAGGCAATAATATCACCGGCAGAGGCTTCCGGTATTTCCGTTCGCTGTACACCCATTAAACGTAAAACCTGTTGTACCCGGGCATTTCGGGTTTCACCCTGGTCGCTAATTAAAGTGACTGCGGTATTGGTTTTTACCGAGCCGCGGGTAATCCGACCAATACCAATAACCCCGGTATAGGTATTGTAGTCAAGTGAGCTAACCTGAAGCTGAAGCGGGCCATCTGGATCGACATCCGGTGCGGCCACATGCGAAATAATGGTTTCGAATAAGGGCGTCATATCACCTTCGCGGGCACTTTCATCTTCGCTGGCATACCCGGCCAGTCCCGAAGCATAAATAACCGGGAAATCGAGTTGTTCATCTGTCGCACCCAGGCGATCAAACAATTCGAAAGTCTGGTCGAGCGCCCAATGTGGGCGGGCGCCATCACGGTCAATTTTATTTACCACCACAATCGGACGTAAACCGCGTGCCAGTGCCTTCTGGGTTACGAAGCGGGTTTGTGGCATTGGGCCTTCTACGGCATCAACCAGCAAAAGAACCGAGTCGACCATCGATAATACCCGCTCGACCTCACCTCCGAAGTCGGCGTGTCCCGGCGTATCGACGATATTAATTCTATTACCGTTCCATTCCACCGCAGTGTTTTTAGATAAAATGGTAATACCACGTTCTTTTTCAAGCTCATTGGAATCCATAATGCGTTCTTCGGACTCGCCGCGAGACTCGAGCGCGTTAGTTTGCTCTAAGAGTTTGTCTACCAGGGTTGTTTTACCGTGGTCAACGTGGGCAATAATGGCGATATTTCGTAAATTTTGCAGTGAATCCACAAGCTGCTCCGCATAAGTTGATAGTACTGAATGGCGTACCTGAAATAAGGCCGCGCATTATAACCTAAATAGAGAAAGATTAAGGTTTTTATTGATCCTGACCGATAAAGTTAACTTGAAAAAGCGAATTTAAAGGAAGAAATATGAGTGAATCTGGTGAAAACTCTGAAAAAGAATCGTTAGCCATGGATTGGAGCCATATCAAAGAGACGGTCATGATGCTGAATCTGGCTGTGGCACGACTGGAACACGCGATGATTGACGGTGAAGACTCGGTAGAAACCCTGACCGATTCGTTTACCTCCCTGGCTGCAAGTATTTCGACCATGGGAACCGCTGCCAGTGACTTGCCAGACAGCCCGATTAAAGAGACCATTCTGCGCAACTGGAATTCGGTTTCGGACAAAGTGCACTCATCCATTATCGCCTTTCAGTTTTATGACAAACTAAGCCAGCGGCTGGTACATATTTCGAAAAGTTTATCGGAAATGACCTCGCTGGTAGACAATGACACCCGAATTAATGATCCCTATGAATGGAAAGGGCTTCAGGAAATGATTAAATCGAAATACACGCTCGATTCGGATCTTGAAATGTTTAAAGCAGTGCTGTCGGGTAAACCGGTTAGCGAAATACTGGATGAAGCCAGAAAAAACTATAAAGAAGATAACGATATAGAACTTTTTTGATTTAAAAATTTAAAACCTCTTCTATAATCTATTTCATTACCAGGCGGTTCACTGTGGTAGTCATGCCAACTCAATAATACATGAACGAAGGACTTTACCTATTGTCCTAAACTACCTATGATTCGCTCTTTTTATACCTTATATATAGTGGACGTTTTTTTGAAGGAAATAGATTTGCACGGTTTCTGGCAGAATTCGAAATGTATTGGCCTGCGCCGACTCTTGCTCAGTATTTTATTTGCGGCAAGCCTGGCGGGTTGCTCTTCCATTATTTCATCGGCTACCAGCAAAATGGCCGATAACCTTTCTGCCACCATACTGAACTCGAATGACCCTCAAACCGTTGCCGATGGTGCCCCGGCATATTTATTGCTGGTCAGCAGCTTTTTAAAAGACGGTGCCGATAACGAAAACCTGCTTCGCTCTGCGGCAACCCTGCACAGCGCTTATGCCGGTGTGTTTATCAAAGACAAGGAACGGGCGGCTAAAATGGCTACCCAGGCACTGGATTATGCTTTACGTGCCGTTTGTGTAAGTGATGAAAGCTTTTGCAATTTGCGGCAAATGTCGTTTAAAGACTTTTCGGGCTTATTAAAGACGCTGGATAAAGATCAGGTTGAGAACTGGTATGCACTGGGTACAACCTGGACAGGCTGGATTCAATTAAACAGCAAAGACTGGAATGCCGTAGCCGAACTGGCACGAGTTAAAATAATTTTTGCAAGATTACTCGAACTATCACCCAATTATAAACAGGGCGGGGTGCACTTATACATGGCGGCATTATCAACCTTGTTACCTCCCGCGCTGGGTGGAAAACCGGAAATGGGTAAACAACATTTTGAAAAAGCCATTGCCTTATCTAAAGGTAAAAATTTAATGGCGAAAGTATTATATGCAGAGAAATATGCCAAGCTGCTTTTTAATAAAGAATTGCACGACAGTTTATTGAAGCAGGTTTTGGCTGCCGACCCTAGGGTACCTGATTTAACATTAATGAATACTCTGGCACAGCAAAAAGCGAAAGAGCTTTTAGTGGCTGGGGAAGATTATTTTTAAATTAATTTAGGCTTATCTACTTTATATCTTTAAGTACGGAATGATCATGAACAAAATTTACAGCATTATCTTATTATTAACTTTAAATAGTGTGGCCGTAACGGCAGAAGCGGTGACCTTTAAAATGGCTACCTTGTCACCGGAAGGTTCTGTCTGGATGACCATGATGCGTGAAGGTGCGGCTGAAATTAAAAAGAAAACCGATGGCCGGGTTAAGTTCAAGTTCTATCCTGGTGGTGTAATGGGCGACAATAATGCGGTATTACGCAAGATCCGTATCGGCCAACTACACGGTGGTGCGTTAACCGGCGGTAGCCTGACCCGGTTTTATAAAGATAACCAGATCTATAGTCTGGTGATGAAATATAGAACTCCCGAAGAAATTAAATACGTACGCAAGAATCTCGATGAGACAGTTAAAAATGGATTAAAGAAAGGTGGCTTTACCACCTTTGGTTTTGCAGAATCCGGGTTTGCTTATGTCATGTCGTCGAATAATCCAGTCGCAAGTGTAGAGTCACTGCGAAAGCAAAAAGCCTGGATACCAGCGAATGATGAAGTCGCACTCGAAGCCATTAATACATTTGGTGTAAGCCCCATTCCCTTGCCATTAGGCGACGTGTTGGCGGGGTTGCAAACGGGTTTAATCGATACCATTGCCGCTTCTCCAATTGGCGCATTAGCACTGCAATGGTACACCCAAATAAAATATCTACTAGAATTACCGGTACTGTATTCGTATGGTGTACTGGCTATCAGTAATAAAGCCTTTAAAAAAGCTAAAAAGAAAGATCAGCAGGTTATTACTGACATTATGACTCGTATATTTAAAGAGCTGGATGTTATCAATAAAAAAGATAACCGTTCTGCATTGGTTGCATTAAAAAATCAGGGTGTTAAATTTATAAAACCAACCGCAGAGCAGGTGCAGGAATGGCTTGTTTATGCAAAAAAATCACAGCAACGTATGTTAGAAACAGGCCGTATTAGTAAAGAAATTGTTGCCAGGACAGATAAATTATTACAACAAGTGCCCAGATAACGAGTAATATTTGCAAGAAATTTTAATAAAGAGCGCATGTGTTAAACAAGTTAAACTCAATCAGAGTCGCTTTACTTAAAATAGAAGACTTTATTTTAATTGGTATGTTGCTTGGTGCAATATTACTTGCCGTTCTGCAAATATTTTTACGTAATTTTTTTGATTCAGGTATCGTCTGGGGCGATATTTTATTACGCATTATCGTTCTATGGATAGGGATGTTTGGTGCGATGTATGCCAGTCGCAACAATGAACATATTAATATTGAGTTGGGTATAAAATATTTACCAGTTAATGCAAAAAAATATGTTCAGGCATTTGTTTTTATTTTTACTGCAGCAATTTGTTATATCGTCGCCTGGTATAGTTTCCAGTTTGTACTGATTGAATATGAAGATGGTGTTATGGCGTTTGCTAAAGTACCCATCTGGTTTACCGAGTCCATTATACCCGTCGCATTTTTAAGTATCGCCATTCGTTATAGTATTCTGACCATATTCCTGTTTACATGTAAGTCATGCTCCTCTTTGGGAACTCAGTTAAAAGTTGAACCGGACAATAAACAGGGTGGGCATAACGAGTGACTATTTTGTTAATAGCTCTGGTACTGCTTTTGCTCGCTTTTTTTGGCGCGCCTTTATTTTCCATTATTCTTGCCGTCGCCATGTTGGGGTTTTATTTCAGCGAAATCGATCTGCAAGTAATCGCTATCGAGCTATATAGAATCACTAATACTCCTTTATTATTAGCCTTGCCACTATTTACCTTTGCCGGTTACATGCTAAGTGAATCGAATACCTCAACCCGGCTGGTAAGGTTATCCTCAGCGCTGTTTGGCTGGGTGCCGAATAATTTATCTTTTGTTACCTTAATCGCCTGTGCATTGTTTACTGCCTTTACCGGTGCAACCGGGGTTACAATTGTGGCATTAGGTGCATTGCTGCTACCGGCACTTAAGCAGGCTGGCTATCCAGAAAAATTCAATTTAGGACTGGTAACAACATCGGGTAGTCTGGGTTTATTATTACCGCCATCCCTGCCCTTAATACTTTATGTTGTTATTGTGCAGCAATTAAATCTGGAACAAACTGTGACCATGGAAGAAGTCTTCCTGGCCGGATTATTCCCAACGCTTTTAATGATTTCTGTTCTGGTAATGTGGAGCCTGTGGGTCACACGTCATAATCCGATACCGAGTAGTAAGTTTAACAAGTGTGAATTGTTGAAAGCCGTGAACGAAGCAAAATGGGAAATTCCATTACCTTTTTTTGTGTTAGGTGGTATCTATAGCGGGTTTTTTGCAGTATCAGAAGCTGCCGCAGTAACGGCGTTATACGTTATCATCGTCGAAGTTTTTATTTATAAAGAAATTACATTAAAGCAGTTACCCAAGGTTATGCACACCTCCATGATTATGGTGGGCGGTATTTTAATGATATTGGGTGTGGCACTGGCGCTAACGAATTTTTTAATCGATGCAGAAGTACCGATTAAATTATTCGAATGGATAAAATCAAATATCGAGAGTAAATATACCTTCTTAATATTACTTAATATCTTTTTATTAATACTGGGTGCCATACTGGATATATTCTCCGCGCTGGTAATAATGATTCCGTTGATCGTGCCCGTTGCTATGGGGTTTGGAATTCATCCTGTTCATTTAGGTATTATCTTTTTAGCAAATATGCAGGTTGGCTTCTTTACGCCGCCGGTTGGTATGAATTTATTTATCGCCAGTTACCGGTTTAAAAAGCCAATAACAGAAATATATCAGGCAACCATTCCTTTTATGCTGATTTTGTTAACCGCCGTTTTAATTATTACTTACTGGCCAGGTTTGAGTTTATTTTTTATTAAATAATGATAACGAAATATAATTTGTCTTTTTGATATATAGGTTAACAGTAATGAATTTTCTCTCTTCGACAGCAGTGATCAGTTAGTAAATCTTATAACGACCTTGATTTAAACTGTCATGCTTATTTTGGATGTCTAACGATACCGAATATGATTAAATTATTGAAATATTGGTAGTATTTATAGGTATATCAAAGTCCCTATATAAAATGTATAACGAGACACGTGGTCTCGTTAATATAACTATTAGGTTGCAAGCTGAGGTTTAGTAAATGAGTGGCTGTTGTGATAACGATTGTTCAATAGATGCTTTGCGTGAAAAGCAGCGAGGAACGCTTCAGATTGTTCTGGGCATAAACGGAGTCATGTTTGTGGTTATTGCTAGTGCTGCCTTATATGGCAGTTCGTCAGCACTACTTGCTGATAGTATTGACAATCTTGGGGATGCTCTGACCTATGGGTTAAGTTTGTATGTGGTTTCGCGAGGCACGAGCGCTAAGGCTAAGGTAGCCTTGTTTAAAGGTTTGCTCATTTTATTGGCTGCTTTTGTCGTACTGGCGCAGATCATCTATAAACTATATATCCCAAGCACTCCCATTTTTGAAGTTATGGGGGCATTCAGCATCCTGGGTCTTATAGCAAATTCGATGTGCCTTTATTTACTTTGGAAGCACCGCAACGAGGATGTCAACATGAGTTCTGTATGGGAATGCTCACGCAATGACATCGCTTCTAATCTTTCGGTGTTTGTGGCAGCCGGAGCTATTTGGCTTACTGAATCAGAATGGCCGGATACTATTGTTGCGCTGGGTCTTGTTTTTCTATTGTTACGGTCTGCGTATCGTGTTATTTCTTCGGCGAGGATGGAACTTCGTGCAGCAACCTAACAAGGGGCTCGTTCGGATGAAAATTACCCTGCGCTTTATTTTCTCTGCACAGCTTCAACAAATCGCCAATGGAATTTCTGGCAATGATATGAGTATGGTAGCTGAATATGCTCATAAAGTAGGTAGAGCATCACATGAAGAAACATCAGGCGCATTAGTAGCTAAGTTCCCGGTGCAATTTAGATAATTAGGCTTTGATACACAAGCAAAACCTGAGTAGCTAGTGGTGGGTGCTGAAGACCTGGACGATAGCAACCATGCTTTATTACAGCTATCGACCTTTATGCAAAATTGCATTCGTTGTCATGAAGTATATTAAATTAATATTTCTGGCAACTAATAAGCCTAAATTCAGGTAATATCTACACGCTAAAAAATTGATAATAAGGAATTTGATTATGTATAAAGGCGGTTGTTATTGTGGTGCGGTTAAGTTCGAAATTACTTCAGCGATAAACGATATTATTTATTGTCATTGTTCGGAGTGTCGGAAGTTGCAGGGTACTGCATTTGCAACTAATGGTGTTGTTGATTCAGATAACTTTAAATTAATAAGTGGCGAAGCTGAACTGACGGCTCATCAATTAACAAAGACACAAACCCGCTTCTTCTGTAAACATTGCGGTTCACCGATAAAAAGTGAAAATACCCAGGTTCCCGGTAAGGTCAGGGTTCGGCTGGGAACGATTGATTCCGATTTAAATGAGAAACCACAGGCACATATTTTTGTAGGGTCTAAAGCGAACTGGGATGAGATTTGTGACAGTACCCCACAATATGATGAGTACGAACCGACTCGCCATAGTTAGTTTTATTATAATCAAAAATAATTATAATTAACTATACGACATCGTTATCAGATGATGATCGTTTTAATTTTTAGTATCAGTTAAGCAGATACTGATAAAGCCCAAACATAATGAGAGTTGAAAATGGATAAACCGGTTATTGCCAATAATAAACCCGTTAAAGTTAATCTTGCTAAAGGACAGGAGTATCATTTTTGTACCTGTGGGCGATCCAAGAGTCAGCCCTTTTGCGATGGTTCGCACGTTGGAACGTCTTTTAAACCAAGGGTGATTGTTTCTGAAGAAGATGGCGATGCTTATTTATGTGCCTGTAAACATACTGCGAATACGCCCTTTTGCGATGGTTCGCATAAGCAGTTTACAGATAAGCAAGTGGGTACAGAAGGACCAGGCGTTAAAGCAAAAATTTCTGATATTCCCGTTGCCGTTAAAACGGCAGAAGAGCCAACGGTTGAATTTATTCACCAGTTAGCCAGGGAAGGATTATCGAGTCTGGGGCATCATGGTCCGATGACTTCGATGGGCGTTCCCCGCTATGAACTCCCTCATTGGGATGACTTACAGCTAATGATGGCACAAATGGCAACAAAACCTTTAATGGAAGATGTGCCAGTGAGTACCGGGTTGGTTATTGGGCCAGAAGCCAGAAAGCCGCTAATGTTAGATATTCCGCTGTTTGTTTCAGATATGAGTTTCGGTGCTTTATCCGAAGAGGCTAAAATTTCACTTGCACGAGGTGCCGAGCAGGCCGGAACCGGGATTTGTTCTGGTGAAGGCGGTATGTTACCTGAAGAACAGGCGGAGAATAGCCGCTACTTCTATGAACTCGCCAGTGCGGGGTTTGGCTATAAAGAAGAGTTACTGGAAAAAGTACAGGCATTTCATTTTAAAGGTGGTCAGGGTGCCAAGACAGGTACGGGAGGACATTTACCGGGCAATAAAAATATTGGCAAGATTTCACAGGTAAGAGGTATTCCGGAAGGACAACCTGCCATTTCACCACCAACATTTAAAAATCTTACGACAGTGGCGGATTTTAAAAAATTTGCTGACCGGGTAAGAGAAATCTCGGGTGGCATTCCGGTGGGGTTTAAATTAAGCGCTAACCATATTGAAAAAGATATTCAGTTTGCGCTTGATGCCAGCGCTGATTATATCATTCTGGATGGGCGAGGTGGTGGAACCGGTGCTGCTCCGGAAATGTTTCGTAACCATATTAGTGTGCCAACCATTCCCGCACTTGCCAGAGCCAGACGATATCTTGATGAGCAAGGAGCCAGTGGCCGGGTAACATTAATTATAACCGGTGGATTGCGTGTGCCGATTGATTTTGTAAAGGCTTTGGCACTAGGTGCTGATGGTATCGCGATTGCTAATAGTGCTATGCAAGCCATTGGCTGTGTAGCGGCTCGTATTTGTAATTCAAACAACTGCCCCGCCGGAATTGCCACGCAAAAACAGGAACTTCGTAATCGGCTGGATATCGAAAAGGCGGCAACACAATTACATAATTTCTTTAGCGCATCGGTTGAGCTTATGCAGGTGATGGCGCGGGCCTGTGGCCATGACCACCTGAACAAGTTGAATAATAATGACCTGGCAACCTGGCACCGTAATATGGCGTTATTATCTGGCGTAAGCTATTCAGGTTTTTCTGATATTTAAGTATGTGCTGGTTTATCTTACTGAAAATAGGCAGATAGTGAACTAATGAGAAAGTGATCCGTCAAAGCTGAATTCCCAACTTAAGTGTCGTTTTCATGGAGCTGAATAAAAGCGCTTTTTACTTTATTGTCTTACTGTTGCTAGCGATTGTTGGCTTTTGGGATACATATTTTTCACAGATCTTTAACGGACATAGTCGCTACATTCATTTTCATGCTGTCACAATGTTACTGTGGATGCTAATGTTGATATCCCAGGCATTTCTAATTCGTTACAAAAAAAATTCTCTTCACAGGTTGTTCGGAAAGTTATCTTATTTTTTAGTCCCTATCCTTACTACCTCATTAATTTTGTTAGCTCACAGTCAGATAACGATTTATGACTATGGGCTTTCTCACCGCCGACTGTATCTATTATTTTTACAGCTTTCGCTCCTGGTGATATTTCTTTTTGCATACATGATGGCAATATTATATCGACATTCTGCTGCTTACCATGCACGTTATATGATTTGTACATCACTCACATTAATCGATCCAGCGATTGCAAGAATCCCCCTGGATATACCGACACTTCCATTCAGATATCAGTTTGTTACTTTTGCGATAGTTGATTTAATCCTTGTCTGCTTCATTTTCCTGGAACGCAAACAAAAGCAGGGTAGAAGCGTTTTCTCAGCGATGTTAGGTGTTTTTTTGTTATTCCAGCTTCTTAATTTAAGTTGGACTGATAGCCAGGCCTGGAATAGTTTTACACTATGGTTTGCCAAGCTGGAGATAACATAGTAAATTCATCAGTATAAGTATAAAAAATGATTAGGAATGCCAATATAGTTCCGCGTAATTTAGTACCGAATAATAAAATCTATAATTAAAAAGGCGGGTTTATTTAAATCGGGTAATTATCAAGCTCCAGTGTAATATAACCCGGTGGATTTATACAAAACAAGAAAAGCAGAATAATTAAATATGGATAAACTAATACAAATAATGACACAGGAGATAACCGTTTGGTTACCTAAACTAGCTGCTGTGATTGTTGTAATTGTATTTTTTTTTATTTTATCCAGAATAATTCGTGGTGTTATTATAAGAGCAACCAGGAAGTTAAATATTGAAAACAATCTTGCTTTTCTCTTAGCAAGGACGAGTAGCATTATTCTTATAATTTTCGGTATTGTGACTGCTTTGGGTACCCTGGGTATCAATGTGTCGGCCATTGTGGCCGGTTTGGGGTTGACTGGTTTTGCACTCGGTTTTGCTCTGAAAGATACAATATCAAACCTGCTCTCTGGCATACTTATTCTGTTATACCAACCATTTAAAATTGGAAATACTATAAAGTTATCAGGATATGAAGGAAAGGTAGTATCTATCGATCTTCGTTATACAGAGTTAGATAGTGAGGGAAACCGTGTACTTATTCCAAATTCCAAGCTATTTACTGATCCTATTACTGTGTTATCGGTAGAATAAATAAAAATAAAAATAAAAATAAATTCACCAGTCACCTCGGATGAACTTATGGTTCTCCGGGTATGACTACAAAAAACAAAGACAGGGAGTAAACTTATGAAAGTCGCTTATATTTTTTCTACACAAGGGCATTCGGTATCATATAAATTAGGGAAAATGATACTGCCGCAATTAGAAGATGATGCTCACGGGGTTGACGTCGTGGGCATGTTTTTTTTCGAAGATAATAATTATGTTCTGGTAAAGGGCGATCCAATTGGCGAACGCCTTGCGCGGGTTGCCAAAAGCTCTGGTATGCTATTGATGGGGTGTGATAAATGTTGTTATGAACGTGAGATCGACAAAAAACTGGTCGATGGTGCTGTTATTGGTTGCTTCCCAAATTTGTATTCAGCATTATCTGCAAATATGCCTGATCAGGTTATCACCTTATAAATTGAAATGACTGATGTATAATTGAGTTTGATTTCAAAAATGTTAAGTGAAGGCTATCGGAATGGAAGAAAAGATATTTTACCCCTTTTATGAAAAGTTTGCAGAACTAATCTGTAAGGGTTTCATTGGTAAAGTTGTTGTTTCTTTTACGATTGGATTAATGGTGCTGGGATTACATTACTATGCCATTGGTCCATTGGTTTTTTATCATTCCGGATGGCTGTTGTCAGTTATTATTACAGTTGCAAGTTTAAGTCTGTTTTTTGCAACACATGTGTTTCGTAGTTTAATGAATAAACTCAGGACACGATTCGATTCTGAGGGAATAGAAAAACTTAACAAACAGATTAAGAAACATCTTGCAGATAAAAACTTTTTGTTAGGTGGTATTATATTTGGTTTGTTAAACAGCTTATTTGGCTATATCTTTGGACTGCCGCATATTTATTTTGTGAATGAGTCAGCGACTATCATTGCTGCGTTATATTTTGTTGCCGGGTTTATCTGCGGAGTAGCTTTTGCCGGTATTCTCGGTGTTACCCGGTGCTTGAATGCAGTCATTAGTGATTCATCCTCTATCTACGACTATACATCGCATGATAAGTGTGGTGGTACTAAATTTATTGGCTGGTCGTTGTTGGTCTTTAGTGCGGTTACATTACTTGTAGGTATTCTGATTACACTTTATATTTCTATCACACTATGGTCAGGTGAAAAAAATATCCTGATTAATATCATCTATGCCGGATGGATTACATTTCCTTATTTGGCATCTATTTTTATACTTTTATTGCCGGCAGTTTCAATTAACTGCTCACTGAGTCAATATAAGCAGGATAAAGAAAATAAACTGTCAGATTCTATTCAGCTCCTTTTTGATGAGCTTGAAAATGAAGATACTTCGGTAGAACGTAAAGACGAGTTGTATAAAGATTATGAATTTTTAAAGGCCATGAGAAAAGAAGTTTATGACATGAGAACATGGCCGTTTAGTATGGGGTCGAATTCAGTTTATTTCTTATCGATTGGGTCCAGCGCATTTACCACCTACTCCAGTATTCTTAAGTGGTTTCCCGGTTTATCAAGCCAGCTTTAATTTAAAATACTCAGTAACGAAAAAAATAGATCATAAAAAATATTTACAACATTAAAAAATCTTTGATTTTATCTTTTTTCGATAAAGTATCTTCATAACCCAGGTCGATTAAGTCCCGGCAATAACTTTTTTCAAATAATAAGTAACTCATTAAACTGGATCCTTCGGTTCGCATAGCACCGATACCGCGAAGTAGTAAGCGAATAGATAGTGGCATATCATGAGCGTAAGGTGTTGCAAGTTTACCTATATCTTCACTTGGTGAAACCAGCAGGGTATCTATATTTCTTAGTGGAATATCGTGTTCCACCATTGTGTTATCTGGAATTTTTTTAACGGTATTATTAATTCGCATTAGCCTTTCAAGATCAGCCTCAAGGCTGTCGAGAAAAATACTGTTGAGTACATGTGATGCGATTTCGGCAAAGCTTGGCGAATTAAGCTGGTTAACCCTTTGGTTTGTATCTTCGTCTTCCTTGCGATTACCTATAATTAACAGACGATCGGCACCCAGGTGTAATGAAGAACTCAGCGGAGCAATTAATCTAATCGAACCATCACCAAAAAACTCCCGATTAATTTTTTCGGCTTTAAAGATAAAAGGGATAGCTGATGAAGCCATAAGGTGATCGACATTAATTTTTTCCCGGCAACCGATACGTCGGGATCGTTTCCAGCTTTTTATATCCGGATGACCCTGAAAGAATGTGACATTATGGCCGGACTGATAGCCCGACGCAGTTACGCTGACAGCATGTAAATGGCCATTGTCGATGTTTCGCTGAATGCCGCGAGTATGAAGGTAGTTATTCAATAATTCGTATAGCGGGGCGCGGTTAAGTAAATACATTGGTCTGTTTTTAGCGACACTTGCCAGCATCATACCAATAAGCCAGTGAGCACTGGTTTTCAGGATACCGCTGGCGGAAGTACGGAATATTTGATCGCAATGAAAATTGCCCCAGATCGTCATCAACCGAAAAATAGCTTTATGGTAGTTATGTGCTGCGCTGGCTAATGCGGTTGCGTTTATCGCTCCGGCAGATATACCGGAAATAACCTTAAAGGGGCTGGGGTCGCCTTTTTTCACCAGTTGCGTAATAGCCTTTAGTACGCCAACCTGATATGCAGCTCGCGCACCACCACCCATCATAACCAGCCCTACTTTTGGCTTGTTGTTCGATTGGTTATTTTTTGAGCTAATATTTTCAACTGGCATATAAATAGTGGCGACCTAAATAATTTTAACTTTAGCCTAAATTCAGAAATGTGAGTGAATATGGGGTATTAAGTTTTTAATGACGTGCCTGAGCAAGAAAATAGAGGGCATGAGAAATACTACAAATCCCGACGGCCGTTACTTTTTATCGGTAGATATAAATTAAGCGCAACTAGAATATTTCACTGATTAAATCACGACAAGGTTTAATGTATTGAATGTTACAAATTAAGAATAATATTCTATTGTTATAAAGGCAGTTGAGCAGAGCAAAATTATTTTTGTCGGTCGTTCGAATCCGGTTAGTTAGCGATTGTGCCTGGAATTTTTGCTATTAGGAATAGATGGGGTAGATTGGCGCGCCAGTGCGATTGCGAACTCGCCAATTATAATTTTGTCGGTCGTTCGAATCCGGTTAGTTAG
>Ga0316207_10002703_pt1 | contig 17622 bp, 22 predicted proteins | sample 6weekpyrite_MG_FD_204943 | JGI IMG/M metagenome (GOLD analysis project Ga0316207, IMG submission 204943) | Microbial mat bacterial communities from mineral coupon in-situ incubated in ocean water Damariscotta River, Maine, United States -... | ecosystem: Environmental > Aquatic > Marine >...
AGCAATCAACAGCAACTATTACAGCGAAGCAGGCTGAAGTTATGCTTCAGTTTTTGCAGCGCACACAAATGCAGGGCGCTGAAATGCCGGCCTACGTTGACATTTTCAATACACTTTCCGGAATTGCCGGGGCGGCAAAATCCGAAGCTTCACCCGAAAGCGAATAGCTCAGAATACGGAATATAACAGTGCTCGCCGAGGAACTTGTGCCTTGGCGGGTTTCTTTTGAAGCCCGAACCGAACACGGAGAAAGCCATGTATCTAGGATCTGCAACAGTAGGAGCCAGTTCATTGTCAGGGCCCTACCTTCGATCTGAAGAAAGGCTTGCCCAGCAAAGTATTTTAAATCAGATCGGTCAGCCAGGGGACATTGCGGCCAGCGCACAGACAGGCGTGTCGGCGCGCCGGCGAAGCTTTGTTGAGGGTGCGGTATCGCTTCAAATCAACGGCAGCGGGCAATCCATTGTGCCTGGCGTTAACCGTACACTCAAGATTTAGGAATTGGTTATGCTCACAGGTTCGCTTGCCTTATATGATAGCACACTGAATGGCCTATTGGCAGGTAGCTTTCCCGCGCTGCAATCAACCCCTATGACAGCAGTATTGCTTGGGCCGTCCTATGCGCCGGATGCTGTGTCCCACAATCGGTTCGCTGATGTTAGCCAGCATGAAACGCCTTCATTGGCCGCGGTTCGGCTACAGCTTACCGGCGTGTCTGTGGCGACCGCCTCATTTCATACAGACGACCTTGTTTTTGGCAACCCTGTCACTCTTGGGCCAGTGCGCTATTTGGTTTTTGTCGTTGGGTTGCCTGCGGGTCTGAATGTGGATAGCCCTTTGCTGGGTTATGCAGATTTGCAGCCAACGGGTGGAGCGCTAGAGGCCCAACGTGGCCGCTTTTCGGTTGCCGCCCCAACTGGTGGCTGGTTTCAGCTAACCCGTATTTAAAACTTAGGAGAAAAGCCGTGACTGTCTTTGCAAAAGATCCTGCCGCCACCCTTGATTACAGCTTTGACTGGTCGGCCTGGCTTGCCCCGGGCGAAGTCATAACAACTGACAGTTGGGCGATTGAACCCTCAGGCGCTGGTGCACCCACGCTGGGCGCTAAAACCGTAACGGGTGCCACCCACGCCGTGTTGGTGTCAGGCGGCACGGCAGGTCACCGTTACCGATTGAGCTGCCATATTGAAACAGACGCTGGACGTACTGCCGAGCGCAGTGCAGCCATTCGCGTGATGGAGGTTTAGATGCGTACAGCAATTGTTGCAAACTCTGCTAGTGAACCTATTTTGCTGGAAGAATTTAAAGATACTCTGAGGCTTGACGGCGCAGAAGAAGATGCTTCGCTTGGCGCCTATATCAGTACTGCGCGGGCTCTGGTGGAAGAATATAGTAATCTGGTTTTAATAGACCGAACGCTGAACTTATTTCTCGATAAATGGTCGCTTGATAGCGGCGGCAGCACGGAGCCCTGGTGGAACGGCGTGTCGGACGGCGCAATTTCTATTTTTGCTGATTGTCCTTCAATCGCGAAGTTACCTGTACGGCCCGTTAGCCAAATCACAAGTATCAATATGGTAGCAGCAGACGGTACGGAAACCTTGTGGGATGCTGAAAATTACCATTTACGCCCTGGCCTGAACTCTGCAATAGCCTTGCGGTCTGGCAGGCGCTGGCCTGTGCCAGGCAAGCCTGTGGATGGCATAAAAATTACACTTACGGCGGGTTTTGGTGCTGGTTGGAATGACGTACCAGCAAGTGTGCGACAGGCACTTTTGATGCTGGCCAGCTATCTTTATGCCAACCGTGGGGATCAAGGGCCAGGCGACGCTGTGAAAGCTTCGGGTGCCATGACTTTGCTGCGCCCGTACCGCGAGAGGCGGCTATGAGCGGGCACATGAAGGGCCTGGCGGCCAGACGCCACCGTATCACCTTGATGAGCGAAGAAAAAAGCCAAGGCGCGGGCGGCAGAATGGTGACCACCACGCCTATAATCGCCGATGTTTGGGCCGCGGCCAGCGAAACGGGCGGTAGCCTGGCCGAGCGAGGCAGCCACGAAAATATGCCAACACGGGTTCGTTTTACCACTCAGTACCGCGCCAATTATCAAAGCGCGCGGCGCATTCTGTGGCGAGGTGCAACCTACCGTATAAGCGGCCTGCAAGCCGAGCGCTACAGCGCATTGCCAAGTTTGATGTTTGAAACCACCCTTATGGAAGGAAGTCAGCCATGACCCTGCTTGCTGCGCCTAAGCTTCAGGAAGCTGTGTTCGCGGCTTTAGCTGCGGATTCTGATCTGAATCTATTGCTAACTGGCCTCTATGATGAAGCGCCTGCAGGTGTAGGCTATCCCTATTTGGCGATGGGAGAGACCAGCCTTGCGGCCGGTGATTTGAAAGACAGGCTCGGCGGCAAACTGAATTTTGAATTGTTTTTATGGTCAAATGAAGCAAGCCAGATGCAAGTAAAAGAATTGATGGCGGCAACAGACAAGGTAATGCAAGAGGCTGAAATTGGCGTATTGGGCCATGATTTGGTAACGCTCCGGCTTGTCAGTGCCAGCACCGTGCGTCAATGGAGCGAAGCTGGCAGCCTTTATCGCGGGCGACTAAGCTATAGTGCGCTTCTTTACGCTTCCTAGTCTTCGCCTCTGACGCGGCCACGGGTTTTCTTGAGGCCTGAGGTGCGGGATTTAGCTCCGAGACGCCGTTCTTTAGAGCCTTTTGACGGTTTGGTATTACGGCGTACTTTCGGCACGGTTGCCGCAGCACGGACAAGCGCGACAAGGCGTTCGGTGGCAATCTCGCGGTTACGGTGTTGGCTGCGTGTTTCGCTGACTTCAATTTGGACCATCCCCGCACCTGACATGCGTTGGCCCGCCTGATTTTTCAGCCGTGCAAAAACGTCGGCTCTGATTGCCCGGCAGTTGGCCGCGTCAAACTTTAGCTGCACGGCACTATTAGTGGTGTTCACATGTTGGCCGCCTGGCCCCGATGCACGGATAGCAGTAAAGCGAAGTTCATCGTCGCGAAGGCTTATCGTTGGCGTTACGAAAATCATGTCTGCCGCTATAGCCCAATATTTGAAAACCATAAAGCAAACATCGTTCAAACATTCAGTGCGTGAATATGCCGCCTCAATTTTTGTGGCGGTATTTTCTTAATTCACTACCCCCAAACAAGGAGAAACAAACCATGGCCGCACAAAAAGGCAAAGACCTATTACTCAAAATTCACGACGGAACCGCATACCAAATTGTAGGCGGTTTCAAATCCAACGACCTAACCATAAACGGCGAAGCCATTGACGTAACCACAAAAGACAATGCCGGGTTCAAGGAACTGCTTGAAGGCGCGGGTGTTCGCTCGCTTTCAGCGTCTGGCGACGGTGTGTTTATGAATGATGCCACCTTTGGTATTGCCCACGGCCATGTACTTGCGGGTACACACCCTGACTGCGAAATCACTGTGCCGGGCCTTGGCACCTACACCGGTAAATTTGCAATCACCAGCCTGCAAATGAGCGGCGGGTATGAAGGCGAAGTTACTTATAATATCTCGCTCGATTCCGCCGGCGCGATCACCTTTGTTTGAGGCGCATGATGGCTAAAAAGATCTGCGGCGAAAGCAGTTTTAAAGTGGGTGCGCGCACCGTGCGCCTGCGGCTTGATATCGGTACGATGATGGACCTTGAAGACCATTTCGGTATGGGGCTTGTTCCTTTCTTGACGGAAAGGTTGCCTGAGTTCCGGTTGAAAGATATGGCGGCTTTGTATTTGGCGATGACGGGTGGTGATTTTACTGATGGTGAAGCCCGCAAAAAAGCAGGGGAAACACTGGTAAGGGCGGGGCTGTCGGAGGCGGCCACTGCCATTTCCAGCTGTTTTGAAACCACGCTGGCACCTGAGTCTCAGGCAAAAAACGCAGGCGCTAGATCTGTGGGAAAGAAGCGGGCCCCGAACCCATAGGGGCCGAACGCAGGCCAGCACAGCCGATCGAATGGGACCAGGTAATAGAAGCTGGCGCGATGGTGGGCCAACGCCCCACTGAGACCATGAAGCAAACCCTGCCTGAACTTAAACTAGCCATGCGCGGCTGGCAGCGCGCGCACGGTATCGATCCCGACAAAAACAATGGAACAAATGCCATGAGCCGTGCCCGGCTGATGGAGCTTGTTGAAAGGTATAAATCTGATGGAAAACCTTGAAGGTAGTTTAACATCTGATCTAACTGCGCAACTGACAGAACTCGTAGCTCCTTTGCAGAGCGCGAGTGGTATACTGCAGCAGCTTGCAGGTAAATTATCCACTGTTTTGGGAACTACCACGGGCAGTGCCGGGGGGACAGGCATAGGTTCTTCTGCTGGGGCTGGCGGAGCTTCAGGCTTTGTCTCTGGACTGTTGGGAGGGTTTGATAACCAATTTGGTGGTATGTTCTCAAAACTTTCAGAGGCTAGCCCCGGAGCAGAAACCGCCACAGGAAGCACCGAAATAGAAGGCAGTGCGGAGGGCGCTGAAAAAATAAAGAATGCCAACGGTGAAGTGGTTGACGATCAGAAAAAACAAGATGGTGAGCGTGTAAAAAGTGATGCAAAGGCATGGGGGGCAATTGTAGGGAATGCGCTCGCTGGATCAAAAAAGCTCCGAAAAATTAAGAAAGCCGCAGCAATTGGTAGCGTTATTATTGATACAGCAAAAGGGATAGCAAAAACTTTTGCTGACCTAGGCTTTCCCGCAGGTGTCGTTCCTGCAGCCCAGTTGGCTATTTCAGGTGCGGCTCAGCTAAAGGCAATCAAAGGTCAGGCGCATGATGGGATCAAGAGCATTCCGTCCACTGGAACTTATTTACTGGAACGTGGTGAACGGGTGGTGGACAGCCGGTTGAACACCGACCTGTCAGGCTTTCTCAATGCCCAGAACGGAGCTGCCAGAACCAGCAACAGCGTCGCAACCGATAATCGATCCTCTTCTGTCACCAATGCACCTGTGATCAACCTGAGAATTGGTTCTGACGCAGATGAAAATGCCGTTTCCAGCAACCGCGGCGCAATGGAAACCATGATCCGAGAGATATTTGCCGATTACGCTATGGATGCACCCTTTGGATAATCTACGGCTCGGTCCATTCGTCCAATAGAAAGCCTTTTTCATGCCATCAATTTATCTGCCGGATACGCCGGCACCGGCCTCGGTGCGCGTGCGTACAAAACAGCGCACCAAGGTCTCAACAGCCGTGAGCGGCAAAATTCAAAGCCGGCTATATGGCGGGCAGTCATACGCCGTCACGCTTTCCTACAACCCGATGCGCCGTGATCAAGCAGTACCCTTGATTGCCTTTCTGCATGAACAACAGGGCAGACACGGCATTTTCCGCGTGAAGTTGCCGCAACTAACAGGTGAGGCAGGACAGATCATAGGAAATTTCATCAATTTTACAGGGGATACCAAGCTTCACATGATCACTGAAGTTACGCCTTTCACTGTAGTACCTATGGCGCGCGGTGGAACGATAGTAGACACCCAGCCTGTTTATATTCAGTGCTCGCTTGTGGGTGATGTCCAGCAAATTGATCTTGGCCGTAATGGCCTTATTCGACTTGAAATTGATGTGGTGGAAAGGCTCTGAATATGCTCACTGTTTCCCCTGAATTACTGGCGGCTTTGCAGGGCGATAGCCTTAAATTTGCATGGTTGATCGCATTTTCGGACATGCCGGACATTACCAATGGCGGCGCTCCGGGCGTGTTTTTGACCGATTTCGAACGCGATATTTCATTTAGCAAGGATGGCGTTGCACCCGCTGATACATACGTCAGCGCGGGCGATGTTTTGTCGCTGCCTGGCATTGTGCGTGAGCGCGGCATTAAGCTGCAAGGTTACAGCTTTTCGCTTGCTGGCGCGGATCACACAAACGCCGTGCGGTTGGCCGCAGAAAACATGACAGGTCAGGTAGGGGAAGTGTTCCTTGTCTTGCTTGATGATGCGGGTGCACCCATCGGCGGCGAAGCGATCAGCATGTATAAGGGCACCTTCCACACTTGGAAAGAGCGCGAAAGTGGTTCTAACAGCACTGTTCAGGTTTCGCTTACCAGTCCGTGGTCGAAACCCAACCTGACCGCCGGGCGTATCACCAGCAATAATAATCAGACAGACCGTTTCCCTGGGGATGATTTCTTCAAGTTCGCACACCGCGAACGCAACAATATTGGCTGGGGCGGAGAAGCATAATGGGATTTTTAGGATTTTTAGGCGGCTTGCTGGGCATCGGTAGTGGACCGAGCCGCAAAATTGAAGTTTCAAAAGCCTCTGCCGCTAGCGGCTTGCAAATTATTTATGGCCACAGACGCGTTGAGCCGGTGCCAGTTTTTAAAGTTGTTTCCAAGAAAGAAATGAAAATTACGGCTACCGGTGCTTACGATCACTATCAAGCCCCTTTGTCCACTAAGGGTGAAAAAAGTGATGGCACCAGAGACAATAATGATTGGCTGCACCGTGTCGATGTATGGGGTCAGGGCCCTATCGAGAGCATCCAGCGTTTTTGGTTGGACGGCGATATCAGCAACAGTAACCGCTACCGCGAAAGAGCCTATTTTCGCGCGGCCAGTAAATACGGCAGTGAAACCCAAAGCGCGGCTTCGGAGCTAGCGGCTGGTCATGTAGAATGGAACAGTACGCACCAGGGCAAGGGTGCGGCCTATACGTGGGGACGGTTTTTAAACGATAATAAAAAACCTGAATTCAACAGCGAACCCGAACTGAACGCTCTAGTTAAAGGGCTGCGGGTCTACGACCCGCGAAAAGACAGCACGGAAGGTGGAACAGGCATACAAAGTTTTGATGATCCGACGACATGGACATATAGCAATAACCGCGCATTAGTTGTGTTAAACTATATGATGGGGTCGTTTGGCTTTAACGCCTCGAAAAGCGAGCTGGACTTGGCTAGCTTTATAGCAGCAGCTGATCAATGTGACGAAACATTTAGCATCCCCGCACCTGCATTTAATACAAGCGGCGCGATAATAAACAGCAACTATAATTTTGTGTTGGGCGTGTTTATTGACATTCAGATAGACGAACCTTTCCCACGCTATGCCGAAGATGAAATTGAAACTATTCTTAACCAAGTATCCAGCTGGACACATCCAAAATATGTAGCGAACGCAGTAATTGACCCAAAAACCGGTGTCGTAAGCAATATGAAAAAGTTGCTCGAAGGTATGGGCTGGGCCCTGCCTTGGTCAAACGGCAAGCACAAGCTCATTATTGAGGGCCCCGTTGCCGGGCCAGTGATGGCTTTTGATGAAGACAGTATTCTTGGCGGTTGGAATATCGAGCGCGGCATGCGTTCAGAACGCCTGAACCGGGTGACGGTTGAATTCCCCAACGGTAATAAAGATTATGAAAAAGACACTGTAAGCTGGCCGTCGCTTGCTAGCAGTGATCATAGCAACTATTTGGCGGAAGATAATGACCAGGCCCTGCATACCAATGTCTCTGTAGAGACCGTCACGAATTTTTATGCGGCGCAAGCGTACGCTGAATATTTGGTCCGTAAAAGCCGGGTTGATATTAAGATCACGGGCCTGAGACTTGCCCCCAAGGCAATGCTGCTGGAACCCGGCGATGTAATCGCGCTTACCTATCCTGAGAAAGATTTTTCAAATACCCAATTTATCGTTGAAAAAGTAAACACCAGCGCGTTCCTTGATGTGAGCGTGGACTTGATTTTGTATGAGCCTACCGTCTACGGCGCACCGGCACTTGACGAAGAACCTGTTGCGGGTTCCCCTTATACACCCGAAATATGGCAAGACCCTGAGCCAGTACCGAACCTGCAGTTGGCGGCTGTGTATGACACCAATGCCGACGGCAGCGTTATAAGCAATTTGCGTGTTAGCTGGGATGACCCCCTACAAGCTGTGGGCATTGCTAGCTATGAAGTACGTTGGCGGAAAACGGCAGATATAGAATTTGAGAATGCTATGACCCTAACGGGCACTTCTCTTTCTGCCATGATACCGGGCCTTGTGAATGATACGGATTATACGGTTGAAGTGGACTATACAACGCGCAAAGGTAAATCATCTGACCCTGCATCGCAAACGATCACACTGGCAGCGGTAGTCACCAAACTGGACGGTATTGATGACGGAGCCACACGAACGTTTCCGAGAGGCGAGTATGTGGACACTGACACCTATTCATTTGGTGACGTAGTTAGTTATTTGGGCAGCAGTTATATTTTTGTGGCCTCCAGCCCAGTAGTGGGTGAAGAGCCAGGAACCGGCCCCTCATGGGCCCTTCTTGCGAGTGCGGGCGCGACTGGTCCCCAAGGTGTTCCCGGTCTAGCAGGTGCTGACGGCATAACCACGTACACATGGATACGCTACGCTGACGACGCTGCAGGTTCCGGCATCTCAAATAGCCCCACCGGCAAGGCCTACATAGGTTTTGCCTACAATAAAACCACGATTGCGGAGAGCAATGTCCCCGGGGATTATGCATGGTCCTTGGTGCAGGGCGCGGATGGCAATACAGGCGTTCAGGGTCCAGCAGGCAATGACGGTTCTACCACTTATACATGGATAAAATACAGCGCGAACGCCGATGGCACGAACCTTACGGACTTGCCGCAATCAGACACAGTATATATCGGTATTGCCACCAACAAAACAACAGCTACAGAAAGCACAAACAAGTCCCAGTATGTTTGGTCTAAATGGAAAGGGGATGACGGCGCTACTGGACCAGCTGGCCCAACCGGTCCCGCAGGAGCTGATGGTGCTTCAGGGTCCAGCATGGGTGTGGAGCAGGGCAGCGCGCAAACAACAACAGGCGCTGCGGCAACAGTTCAATTTACGCGGCACGGTACTGGGGCTGTTAAAATCACGGTGAATTTCTCACTCAATGGAGGCAACTCTTCGGGCACGCCTTCGCCTTGGCCGCTGCATTTGTATCTAACACGTGATGGCTCGAACATAACCCCAGAGGTTTTCAGAAATATTGATGGCTATTTTGAAGACCTGGAAGGTTTTGCCTTGGCGTATGGAACCCATTCTGCGACTTGGATAGACACCGATGTCGGGACAGGCGTAACGGACTACAGCATTTCAGGAGTTATTGGGGGCTGGACCCAAACGCTGGAAATTTTCATCGAAGAAACTTATACGGCGTAATTTCCGCCTAAGGAAGCGCCTTGCCGCAGTGGTGGCATTCGCCGGGTACCTTGGAGCGGTAGCTGTAGCGCCAGCCGCGGTAAACGCCGCCGCCGCAAGCTGGGCAGCTAAGCCGCAGTTTTAAAATCTGCGCCACCAAAATCACGATGATCGCCAGCCACAGCGAAATTGCAGCAAAGACGTGGTCAGCAAACACCCAAAATTCCAGCACCAGCAGCAGTACCGCAAGGGCGCTGAGGCCGTCCAAAAACTTCAGTTTCCTACGGGTTTTGCCGCCAGGTTGATCACCAGCTGGTTCGCTGTGAGGCCCTTTTGTATCGCTCACTGGTTTTTCTACGGGTTCGTTCGGTGCATCGGTCACAGATTTCCTCCAATCAATCAATAATTTAGCGAGAGTATTATGAAAAGTCTACTGCTGGGTGCAGGCGCGAGCCTCGGCACCTTCCTTCGCCGTGTTTCGGCAATTTTTGCGACTAAAGTTTTAGGCGCCCTCTCAAGCCGTCCGGCCCTGATGCGTGCGCTGCTTGTCACTGCGCTTTTCGGTGCGGTTGCTGTACCCGTTGCGGCTTTGCTTGGCGCAGGCTTTGGTGCTGTGTGGGCCTTGTGGTTGGCAGCCCTGTTTTTGGGTATGGGAGCAGAGCGGGATAGCACGGAATGGAATGTCGTGTTCGCCCTGCCTGCCTTGCGGCATTTCCAGTTTTGGCGATGGCAAGCGCTTGAGCGCAAACGCTATCAGGCGGTGCTTTTTGCGTTGGCCGTTGGCCAGCTATTCGTATGGCTCTTGCCCATCCTTTGGGGGCTCGTGTGATGGCGGTTCTGGGCGGAAAAAATGAGTTCGAAGGCAGCAGTATAAACGGCGTGCCGTTCCCGAACGAAGGCAGCCAAACCGCCAATTCGGCGCTGCTTCGCTCGACGCTGGCGCTCGACCGTATTGACCGCCACGAGGCCGAATGCGGCCGCCGTTGGGGCATTGTGATGAAGCTGTTGTTTCTGGTGCTCACCCAGCTTTTTGGCATGCTCAGTTTCCTGATCGCAGACAAGCTGGGGTGGCTGGTATGAGAAAGTTTCATGACCGCCGCGCCTATAGTCCGCGCCGCGCGCTTTCGCCGCACTTCATGCTGCATGAGTTCACCAAAAGCGCCACCGCCGCAAAGCATCAGCTGAACAACACACCGCGTGAAGAATTTGAGCTCGCCAACCTGCGCGCGCTTGCCGCCAATATTCTGGAGCCGGCCCGTGCTATTATCGGCGCGCCTATTATCATCACCTCCGGCTACCGCTGTGCAACGCTGAACCGACTTATCGGCGGCGCTGCCCGGAGCCAGCATATGCTGGGCGAAGCGGCAGATTTTATTGTGCAGGGCTTTGATATGGAGGCGGTGGCGCTTTTGTTGTCTACCAGCAGGGCACTGCCCTATGACCAGCTGGTTTACGAGGTGCGTGAGCGTGAAGATGCGGCCCCCATGTGCTGGGTTCATATCTCCCACAAACGTATGGGAAGAAACCGCCGCGAGGTGCTTAGCATTAGGCGCAGCGCGGGCGACAAAAAGCAGGTGCTGCCTGGCATTCAAGGCACAGCAGAATTTAGCCAACTCACCGCCAGCGCCGCGGGAGGGTTATTTCTCAAATGTCCAAAATAGCGACATTGAAATGGCAATTATGCTTACGTTTGCCGTGAAGAAAGAAATGGGAAGAAGCGATATGGTTCCGATATCCGCGAATTTGCGACAAGACCCAGTTAAGAAAGTTGTGGATCGCTTGCTGGTCAATGCGGCAGTCAATGAAGCAACAAGAATAAAAACAATGGTACCTTTACCGGAGCAAGAGGCCAAGCAGTTAGCCGAGGCAGTAATTCAGGCAGGCCAAGAGGGGATTGTTTTAAGTTTGAAAGATGTTTTAGGTCAACAAGGTGGCAATTTAGTAGCTCTTCTGGAGGTAGTTTCGCCTAAGACTTTCGAAAAAAAAGCAGAGGCAAAGAAGTTTCTTTTTGGAACTATGAAGAAAAAAGGGCGCTGGAAACAATTAGGGAACTCCGAGCTAACTTTCGCCACTAGGCGAAAAATCTCCGGTATGGAAACACTTCCATTTGCCTCGCCAGAGTTTCTCGATCTGTATGGTCTGAAAAGTAAAAAGTTTAAATACTCTGCGGAAACTTTCTTGTTTGGGGCGGTTGAGAAGCTGTCTGAAAATGATAACGACGATTCCGAGAACGATGACGAAAAGAATGCTGCTAAAGCTAATGAAGCAAAAATACGGCGTATTTTCAAAATAATTGAGAAGAGCCAACCACGAGCGGCGAAGAAGGAAAACATAGTCAACAAGGAGTTTACAACCCAAAAAATAAGAGAAAAGCTCCAGCCTCTTTTTGATTTTAACGACAAGTTTGAGCATGGGGCGGATAGCCTTGAAATTTTTAAGCAAGTTAGCAAGCTCCTTCCTGAGTATGAAGCTGCGTTGGAGGGTACTAAAGCCAATCTCTTGAAAGAAGTTGTGGATGGCAATCTTCCTTGGCGAAAAGCGGTAAAGCGTGCTGAAAAATTTGCCGAGTTGTTATCACCGCAGGACAGAGCAATTACCGATTTTTTCCGTGAAGCAATTTTCAAGAAAATGTCTAGCCAAATTGGTGACCTTGGCAAAGTGCTTAAAGAAGCAAAATCAGAAATAGTACCTGCAGTTCCCAAAAAGCGGGAACAGTCCAACAGCAAGCGTGCACAAAAATCACAAACGAAATATCAAGAAGCCTTAAAGAAAAATACGCCCAAAATTTTCAATACAGCATTGAACAGGTTTGGTGACGTTGATGAATATGTGAAAAAGTTTGCTAAATATGGAGGTGCAGCAGCAAAACACTTGGGGCGTATATCATTGGCCTACGACATTGTAGAAATTGTCACAGCATCATCCGTTAAGCAGGCCGTCACTAAAGCTATAGAAACAGGCCTGAACCTCGCTGGAACGGTTGCGGGAGCGAAAATTGGTGCGGCGTTTGGTTCGGTTGCTGGCCCGGTTGGAATATTCATAGGCGGTATGATTGGTGGCTTGTTGGGTTCTTTCCTTGGCGAAGCGTTTGCCAAAGATATTGTTGAACTGGCAACGAAGTTTGCGATTTCAGTGACAGAGGAAGTTGACGACTTTGTAAAGTCATTGTCTGTTGACGTTGACGAAAATGGTTTTTCACTGCCAAGCTTGGTTGAATCCCTATTGATCCAAGCTGGCGCTATACAGGGCAATAGCGGTAGAAAATAGCAATTACAAAGTATAGTGAATGTGCGACGGCAGCAGTTTAAATCTAGCGGTTATGCTTTGGCTGTGAGTGGCATTTTATGTTCTTACGCCATTACTTTTTTCAATTTAGAGGCTATACTTTAGAAGCAAATCAGTTTGGGGGCGACAAATGAAAAAATACCGGGGAAAAGCACCGCACTTTTTAAACGCAAAGTCGATTTCCATTGCTGCAGTTGTGGTTGTTGGGGTTCTGGCGAGTATCCAATTTTATACTATGGCGCAGCGCCCTGCTTGGGACCGTTATGAGGTTCTTCAGGAAGCTCGCGACGCGGAGTGTCGCGAGGTGTCGGGGTATGGGCACTCCATTCTAGAAGAAGCCCAACCTATTTTGGATGCTCGCGAAACCTTTAAAGCGGCTGCTAAACAGGGTGAAATATTCTCGCAATATTGCCTTGCAAATTTCTATAGGTTGGGCTTGGTTGTTGGTGGAATTCAGAACTTTGAATTGATGTTTGAATGGTATTTAGCCGCCGCAAATCAGGGAGATATATTGGCGCAGTATAAACTCACCAAACTCTATCAATTTGGCCGTTACGGCAATGAAGACTATGGCGAAGCATTCAAGTGGTTGTTGCGCGCAGCCGAACAGGGCGATGCCAGAGCACAATATGACGTATCCGAATTTTACTCATTAGGGATGCATAGCGAAGATGGTCTGGTTGATGACGAAGCCGCTTTCAATTGGCTTGAACAAGCTGCGTTACAAGGCCACCCGGAGGCAGCAAATGAACTGGGCAAATATTATGAAGACGGTGCTGGTGGTCCGGTAGACATAGCGGCAGCACGAAAATCGTATGCAGTGGCAGCACGAAATGGTTCGGAATCTGCCAAGTGGTCTCTAAAGACCTTAAAAGCCTCAAATGAGAAATGGAACGACTATAAGGTTTTCCAAATGGGTCGCGATATAGAATGTCTTACGCGTGCCGGGTACAAAAGTGGAGTGGAATTTGATCCAGGGCTTCCGGAACTCCAAAATACCCACCAAAATTTGGCTGATGGCGGTGATATGCTAGCTCAATATTGTCTTGGTTTTTTTTACCTGCGACGTGAAAATGACAATGATAGTAAAGACTATGAACAAGCAGCGAAATGGTTCCGGATGGCGGCGGAGCAGGGTGATATGTTGTCGCAATTTAATTTGGCTCAGCTGTATGATGTTGGCTATTTACCAAAGAATCCCGATGAAGCTTTCAAGTGGTTCCTTTTGGCAGCGGAGCAGGGTGATGGTCGCGCTCAGCTAGCAATTGGATATATATACCATGGTGGTGCTCAACCTTATAAGGGTTTGGTAAAAGAAGACCAGTTTGCGGCCCGCAGGTGGTTTAAGCGCGCCGCAGATCAAGGCGATCCAACAGCGCAATATTGGCTTGGATACTTGAATGAAAATGGATTGGGCGGCGATGTTGATTATGAAGTGGCTCGGAAATGGTACTCTCTTTCGGCAGAGCAGGGCTTTGAACCGGCGCAACAGAACCTAAAGGGGTTGGAGCTAAATCAGCGATAAAAGCTGGTGGGTCCGCACTGAATGTGCCACCGGCTTAGACCGCAGTTGAAGCCCTATTTCAGAACCAACCCTTGTAATATTTCCCAGCAGCTCTAGCTTTTTCCCTTCTCAAAGCCATTATGGTTGCCGCATGTGTATAAAGCACACATTTTAGGCACGAAAAATGGTTGAGTTTCCGTTATAGTACTCACTGGTGTTCTCAGTATTTGTAAATAACATGGGGGCACGCGCATGGCTGATCCAAAAACAAATTCTGATGATTTTCTGAAAGAAACGCTTGAGCCTGTGCTTACTGAAATGGGCATGCGCTCACCTTCTGCTGAAAAGCTGCTGATAATGACAGCAGCGCACGAAAGCATGGGCTACCGCTACCGGGCACAGCAGGGCGGGCCTGCGCTGTCATACTACCAAATTGAACCCAATACGCTCGATGATCTTTACACAAATTATCTGGCGTTTCGCCCTGCAAAGCAGGCGCTCTTGGACGCTTATCTGCCCGAAGGCATGGCGCGCGCAGAGGCGCTCGAAAATATTGACAGCTACGCTACTGCTGCTGCGCGGCTGATATATGGCCGTGTGCCCGATGCACTGCCCGGTGTGGCTGACAGTGAAGCGCTGGCCAAATACGCCAAAAAATTCTGGAACACAGAACTGGGCGCTGCCACCTGGGAGAAGTATCTCTCAGACTATAATCTTTACGGCCCCAAGCCAGAACCTACCACCTGGGCCTAAAAACCTTGGTCCGATTTGGGCCGCTCCCCCCCCCTAAAAAAACTAGAACCTACTCATCAAGGCACCAATACGGTGCCTTTTTTATGCAGGCGTTGATAGAACATCGCGGTCTTAGCCAAGAAGAAACGAGCCTATGATGACCGTCACCCCGGACCCGGCGCGATAGCGTCGGAGGCGATCCGGGGTCCAGAAATTTAGGCGAGACTTCACCAAAGGTGAAGACTTTGTTTTTCTTCTGGGTCCCGTGTCGTTTACCTGCCGTTGGAAGGGCACGGGACGACGAGTGAGACAAGTCGCTTGAGGCTTGTACTTGGAGACAATTTGCCGTGCCTTTTTTTGTGCTGCTGCTTATCTGCATGCGCACCTTCCCCAAACCTAAAAAATACGGAGAAAACCTATGGCTATTCCTCTGCTTGGCGCCATCCTCGATGTTGTAAAAGGCCCCTTGGACAAGCTGATCCCCGACAAGGGCAAAAAAGCTGAATTCACCCATGCGCTTGAGATGGAGATTTTGCGCACTGGCATGGCGCAGATGGAGGTGAACAAAGCCGAGGCACAGCACCCCAGCGTTTTTGTGGCAGGCTGGCGGCCTTTCATTGGCTGGGTTTGCGGGCTTGCGCTTGCGTGGCACTTCATGGGTGCTGATATCCTAAACTGGCTGCGCCTCGCCTTTTTCCCCACCATGCCAGAACCACCCGCGCTCGCGGGCACCGAAACGCTGGTAACCGTGCTCTTGTCCATGCTGGGCCTCGGCGGTCTGCGCACCGTAGAAAAACTAAAAGGCGTCAGCCGCGACAAGTGGGATGGGAAGTAGGTAAGGCAACCGCTTTCTACCTCTCTAAGTTGGCAATGCGGTCGGCTAAGGCGCGCGCTTCTTTTGCCAATTGAGAAATGTCGGTGCGCGTATTTGCAGTGCCATGTTGCAGTGTATTTGCCTTTGCTGTACGCGAGCGGGTTGCGGGTATGAACAGGCTCACCACAAGCAAAATAACAAGCAAAAGTGACAATAAAAACAAAATGGCGTACGTATTTTGCGTTGCCACCGACGCTGTGCTTGGTACTTCGGCGGTTGGCTTGAAGGCTTTGGCTGTTGCCAGCAATTCAAGCACAGGTGCGGTGGCAGTTGAATAGATATCTAACCAGCTTTCAGAGTCTTGATAATAGTCCACGGTAACGTCATCTTCATTTTCAGGGGTATCGTACGTAGCGTCATCAGAAAGGTCGTAAAGCTCAAATTTGTTATCTGTAAATTCATCAAAAAAAGTCGTTTGTATGGTTTCTAATGCTTCTTCGGCGCTTCGGTCAAAGAGACCGCTATTGCCAATACTGCGGGCGGTATTCCATGCCGTACTTATTTGCCCGCCACGATAGCTCCCCATCTCTTTTGTAGCCGGTGATATTGGCGTCCCTGATGCAATGGCATCGCCCAGAGCGGCCGCCTCCCGTGCGCCGTAATAAAGCATCGTAAGCAAGTTGTGGCGCAAATGCAGTGCTGCCTTGCCCGCGGTGTCATTTGGAGGCGTGGTGAACAAAACAAGGCGTTCGATGGTTAGCAGAGTATCTAACGTTGTGCCGAAGGTTCTCATTACCGTTCGGGTGAGGAGGTTTTTGGCGGTACCAGAAAGATCGGCATCAACTTGAGCACGCAATTCGGCAAGCTCTGTCGCTTGTGTATTTAGCTCGGAAAGCTGGATTCCGAGGGCGCGTGACGTGGCGCCAGGCTTGGCAAGTTCTTGTAAAGCCTTATGTGCCGAAGCGCTCGCCGCGCGTGCAGCCGCAATTTTCTTAACTATGGCAGCTGGTGCAGGGCCATCAATGCCGTAGGCCGTTATGGTTGGTACAAGCTCATGTGTCAGTGCAAGCGCCATGCTTTCTGCATGGGTGAAAATTACCTCATATGGGGTGGCTGAAGTCTCTGTGTCTTCTGTAGGCGGAGCAACAGCCTGAAAGGCTACTGCAGACACATATAAGGCAATAAGCCCAAGCATTAGCCCGGCCAGTTTTCCAACGATATTCATAGTTTTTAGTCCCCAATCACGGCGCGGCATGTTTTTGCCCGCGCCAAATTCAACAATTTGATCCTTGTCTCAAATCAAGTTGCCAACAAGCAACCATAAAGAGAGCTGTAAATCAAGGGCCATGAACAAATCATGAACAAAATACTGGAGTTTCAGGATGTACACATTGTCAAAAAGTTTCCGTACAAAGGACAAACCATCCGGCCCCGATACTGCTTATATACAATTTGCGCTGAAGCATATGAAAGGTAAGTACGCCAAGAACTACCTGGGACCAACCAATTATAGAGGCTCAATCAACGGAAAGTGGTCCGATGAAGTCGACTCTCGGCTAGCTCACATTGGTTACCCACTAGGTGTTGACAATATAAGCGATAGCTCGGTCAGCGTGCGTCATTTGCGCGGTATCAATAAAAAATTGCCTGCAAAGTTCGCTGCCTACGAATTTGTTCCCTATAAAATTGGCTCGAATTGGCGTTTGTTTTTGCTGAAGAAATCGGACTCAGCAGCACCAATGTCAACAAAGCCGTTAGCGCTACCAGCGGAGGAAGCAAAAGCTTTTCGCAAGATATTAGCCCGGCTTAAAACACGGTTCAGCGTGCATGCAACAATCGCCAAACAAACTGTAGATTCTGAGGGAAGGTTTCTAATTAATCTGGACTTGGAAGTGGGGAAAAGAATTGACCCAAAAAGTGGCGAAATCAAAAAGTTTCGTGAAAGGCTACCAAAGGAATACCGCAAGTTTATTATAAGCGTGTTAGCCAGCTCGACCAATAACGACAAATGGGAAATGTTTGATAAAAACGCCATTGTTTTACGTTCGGTTAAAAAGTTCGAAACCCTAAAACTATCTGGCGATCATAAAAGGCGTGTTTTGAGGGCGTTGGGGTATAAATCTAACAACAAG
>Ga0316207_10002704_pt1 | contig 17614 bp, 13 predicted proteins | sample 6weekpyrite_MG_FD_204943 | JGI IMG/M metagenome (GOLD analysis project Ga0316207, IMG submission 204943) | Microbial mat bacterial communities from mineral coupon in-situ incubated in ocean water Damariscotta River, Maine, United States -... | ecosystem: Environmental > Aquatic > Marine >...
ACTGATTTTATTGGGGAATCGTCTAACGGCAGGACAGCGGACTCTGACTCCGCTAATCAAGGTTCGAATCCTTGTTCCCCAGCCAAATAAAACAAAGGCTAGATGGTAAGTAACCACTAGCCTTCTTTTCTGTGAGTCTCTGCTTTTCAACAAAAACTGATCAGGAATCGGAGGCGAGGTTCCCTGACTGATCGGGGATTCGGAACTTTTATTTAGTGCTTCCTGCACCATCTCGGCCTTGAGCCGTTCCTCCGCATACATCTTTTTCAGACGCCGGTTCTCATCCTCCAGCTCTTTCATTTGTTTCATCATCGAGACATCCATCCTGCCATACTTGCACGCTATTTGTAGAATGTGGCGTTGCTCATGCTGTGTTCCCGACACAATGTAGGGATCGGCGTTCCCGCTTCGGCCTGTTTCAAAATCGCCAGGATCTGACAGTCGCTATATCGTGATTTTTTTCATGCAGAATTTCCTTCGCCTAAATAAAAGTTCCGAATCCCCGATCAGTTGTTTGAAAATACAGTGTTGCAGGTACGCCTTCAGGCGTACATGTACGGCTCATGGTGCCCTAGACGCCCTGCCGCAATTCGAGGAAGACAGAGTGCTTTCCCGCGATACCTTCAAGCACTGGCTCAAGGTGTATATGGATGGCGAGATGCTGCCCGCCGCCACCTTCAAGCTGCTGCAGAAGCACCTGGGCGAACATGATGAGGAAGCCGAAGTCTGCATGGTTCGCGGCAAACCTGAACCCAATCCCGATCTGCGCGACCATGAGAATGTCCCCCTGGGGGAAGACATTCATGAATACTTCGAGCGTGAAGTCCTGCCCCATGTGCCCGATGCCTGGATCGATGAATCGAAGAAAGACGAGAAGGATGGTCAGGTGGGTATTGTCGGTTACGAGATTCCCTTCAATCGGCACTTCTACAAATATGCGCCGCCACGCCCGCTGGAAGAGATCGACACAGACCTGGATAAGGTCAGCCGGGAGATTATGACGCTGTTACAGGAAATTCATGCCTGAATATTTTAATAAACGCTTATTATTCTCTTGCAAGACATTGATAAATAAGGGTAATTCACCCAAAAATAAAATAAGCTCAGTTGATTGAGCTTATTTTAAATAAGCGGTAAGATGTTTTTCACAGTAAACCCGCAAAGCCAACCCGGCAGGAGCGCAAAGCCAGCACATGCTACAGGTCTCTGAAAAAGAAATCGAAGCGCGCCTGCGTCTGGACAACCCCTGGTGGGGCGCCGAGCCTGTCACGCAGTATTCGGAATTGCCCCGGCGCGCCTACCTCAAGCCGTTCAGCGACCTGATCCACGACCATAGCGTCAACCGGGCAATCGTGCTGCTCGGCCCTCGCCGCGTCGGCAAAACCGTCATGGTGCATCATGCGATTCATCAACTCATGGAAGAAGGTGTGGCCGCCGGCAGGATTCTGTATCTTTCTCTCGACACGCCCGTCTATACCGGTTTAAGCCTTGAGAAAATTGTGCTGTTTCATGAACAACAGCAGAACCTGAAAGCAGGGGAACTGCGCTATGTCTTTTTTGACGAGATTCAATATCTCAAGGACTGGGAGCGCCACCTCAAATCACTGGTTGATACCTATCCGGGTTACCGTTTTGTGGCCACCGGCTCCGCGGCGGCGGCGCTGCGCCTGAAGAGCCAGGAGTCAGGCGCGGGCAGGTTTACCGACTTCATGTTGCCGCCGCTGACCTTCAGCGAGTACATCTATTTCATCGACAGGGAAACAGCACTGATCGAAGCCGACCCCGGCAGCGAACGGGGTTACCGCGCCACCTCGGGCGAGGCGCTGCGCGAACTCAATGACGAATTCATCAATTACCTCAACTACGGCGGTTACCCCGAAGCGGTGTTTACCGAGCGTGTCCGTCAGGACCCCGCGCGCTTTATCAAAAGCGACGTTATCGACAAGGTGCTGTTGCGCGACCTGCCCAGCCTTTACGGCATCAGTGACATCCAGGAGCTCAACAGCCTTTTCGCCACCCTGGCCTACAACACCGCAAACGAAGTGGAAATCGGCAAGCTCTCGCAAAACTCCGGCGTGGTGGCCAACACCCTGTCGCGCTATCTCGAATACCTCGAGGCGGCTTTTCTCGTGCGCCGCATCCGCCGCGTCGATGAAAACGCCCGGCAGTTCAAGCGCGCCCGTGGCTTCAAGGTTTATCTTACCAATCCTTCCATTCGCACCGCCCTGTTCGGTCCCATCGATGCCGGGCACCCGGCGGTAGGCGCCATGGCCGAAACCGCTGTGTACAGCCAGTGGCTGCACGCCACCAGCTTTCTCGAACGCCTGTACTACGCGCGCTGGAAAAAAGGCCTGGAAGTCGATGTGGTCGGCCTGGCGCCGGGTTTGCGCAAGGCGGAATGGGTGGTCGAAGTAAAATGGACTGACCGTTTCTATGAACGTCCATCGGAACTCAAGGGCGTGCTCGCCTTTGCGGAGCGCAATGCGCTCTCCCGACCGGCCGTTATTACAACCCGGACATGCAGCGGCGTCAAAAAGGTGAACGGCATCGAGCTGGAATTTATCCCGACCAGTATTCACTGTTACACCATCGGGCGTAATGTATTGCAGCGTTGGCAGATTTAGCGGGAATAAAAATGATCCAGATTGATATAAAAGAAGAACCGTTCGCTCATATTGCAGAAAAAATCTTGAATTTCTACCCGTATGGTTCGATACTGTGCGCCAACACACCCGCCAGGGCCTGTGCCGACTCCGGTTGGTACGCTCAAATCGCGCGGGTTTTTTATTGCCCGCAATAAATCCCGGGTTGGACATGAACACGTTTAACAGGCCATCACTTGCGATCGAGCAGCCCGGTCGGGAAAGAAGAATGTTTGTGATTATGCCGATGCCTGCTCACCTGATGCGGCATATGAGTCCGGACTGCCGCTGGTGGCAGCGTTTTGAAAATCTGCTGGCGGAATATCCTGATATACCATTGGGTTCGATGGGGGTTGTCGATAACCGGGAAGAACATCCTGTATGGGTGGGGCGATGATGGGTAAGTATCTTCAGTATTCTGAATATAAAGTGTCTGGTGTGAGTTGGTTAGGAAAGATTCCTGCGCACTGGTTGGCTAAACCGTTGAAGGGATACGCTCGGAAGCATTCAAGGCTGTCTATGGCTTTGAAATAGTCTTTAATGACGACTTTATCGGCCATATTGTTGATGATGCTACCGGTGATCAAATGGATGCCCTGTTATGCGCTATCCAGGCTGCGTGGGCGTGGCAGCAAAAGAATCGCAATTTTGGTATTCCAGATGATGCTGATGCCCTGGAGGGATGGATGCCAGACCCGAATTTTTTATAGTCATGGGGCACTGGTGGGGCACTAAACCGCAAAAAAGCATGAATATCCACAAACCACGACAATAAAGGATTTTTACAAGTTTCTGATTTGTTTATTGCTATTTTCTGTGATGTGTTGCCGTGTATTCGATAGCGGTGACTCTGACTCCGCTAATCAAGGTTCGAATCCTTGTTCCCCAGCCAAATTTGAAAAAAGCCCCAGCCGGGGCTTTTTTATTGGTAAAAATACAACAAAATAAATATCGGGCTCGAATGATGGGTTTCGCCCTTCAATTCAGGACTCTACCCATCCTATTATTTAACCTGAACTCGGGACGAAGTGCCCGTTAGGGTGTAAGCCCGGCACGATAAAATAAAGGAAGAAAAATCGCAGCTAACGTCATTCCGGCATGGGTTTAGCCGGAATGACGAAGGATTTGATTTTAGATATAAATTCGTGGGGATCCCTCAGCCCTTAAAGGGCAGGGTACTTCGTCCCGAGTTCAGGTTATTTAAAGAGGCGCCCCCGTAGGATGGGTAGAGCCCTGACGTATAAAAAGGGCGAAACCCATCAATCTCAACCTTGCTTCATCCCGATTTGTAGCATAAATGCAACACATAGAAACTCTGTGGTATTTTTGTAAAATAAATGTTGCATCCATGCCAACAGTGGGCTATAAAATACGTTGGATGCATGTCCTAAATCTGAATCAATAATTTTAATCCATAAGGAGTTCATACAATGAACAACAAACTAATTGCCCTTGCCGTTGCTGCAAGTGTTACTGCCGGTCTCGCCGCGCCGCTGACTGCCAGCGCCGCTGTCGAACACAAGTGGTTTGGTTATTCCCAGCTGACCCTGGAGAAACACGACCAGGCCGCGGCCACGACTTCAGCCCCGGCACAGGACGGAATCCGCTTCGGCGCAGACCGTGTTCGTATTGGCTACAAGATCAAGGACGGCAAGGTCTTCGGCAAGCTGCAGGTGGATTTCAACAAGTCTGGTAAAGACGCGAACGGCTTCAGAGAAATAATCAAGGACGCGGAAGGCGGCTACAAGTTCAGCAACGCAGCCTCCATCAAGATCGGCCAGTTCAAGACCCCGATCGGTATGGACTTCAACACCTCCGGCAAGAAACTGGACATCACCAAGCGCGGCATGGAAAAGAAACTGGTTCTCGAACGTTCCCAGGGCATCATGCTCAGCGGTCGCAAGATGAACGGCTTCGGTTATGACATTTTCTACGGTAACTCTTCAGCCCGCTCCAGTGCGGTGGCTGGTGCGGGAACTGCCGTTGGTGCGGATACCACCACGGCCGCGCGCATCATGTACGACATGGGCAAGACCCTGCATCTGGAACTGAGCACCGGCACCAGCACCAATGCGGACGCTTCAGTAGCGGGTACTGGTCAGGACTACAGTGTGACCGACTTCGGCGCCCGCTATAAGGCCGGCCCGTTCACAGGCAAGTTCGAGTACATCACCGGTACTGACATCCGGGGCACAGCCGGCAGAGACGAATCCGTCTGGTTCCTGCACGGTGGCTACAAGCTCAACAAGACCACTGAACTGATAGCCCGCTACTACAGCGCCAAGGCCGATGCCTACACTGGTAACGCGACCAGTGACAAGCTGACCAATCTCTATCTGGGCGCTACCTTATGGCTGGGCAGCAGCAAGACCAACGGTCGTCTGCAGCTTAACTACGTGATTGCCGGCGGCGATACCGGAGCCAGAAATAATGCTACGGGTGGAACCACCGTCAGCGCCTACAACAGTGCTGTGACCAAGGGCTACACCGACGATGCGATTATTGTTCAGTACCAGGTTTCTTTCTAGGAAACCGGGCTGACGATTAGTTAATAATAATCGTGGACAAGTAGTACTGATTAAACGGAACCTTCGGGTTCCGTTTTTTTATGAAATCAGGTAAAAAGGTACAGGACACAGGGGGAAGATAGCTGTGTGAACAAAAGGGGCTGAACCTGGTTTTTGCCCCGTCCCTGTTGTTTGAATTCAATAATTTTAATCTATAAAAAAAGGAGTTCATAAATGAACAATAAATTGATAGCTCTTGCCGTTTCTGTGAGTGTTACTGCCGCTCTGGCCACACCGCTGGTCGCCAGCGCGGGCGTCCAGTCCAAGTGGTTTGGTTATTCCCAGTTGACCCTCGAGAGCCTGAGTGAGAAGACGGCCACGGGTTCAGCACCGGCGCAGGACGGCATCCGCTTTGGCGCAGACCGTGTTCGTATTGGCTACAAGATAAAAGACGGCAAGGTCTTCGGCAAGCTGCAGGTGGATTTCAACAAGTCCGGCCAGGATCAGGGCGGCTTCAACGAAATAATCAAGGATGCGGAAGGCGGCTACAAGTTCAGCAATGCGGCTTCGGTCAAGCTGGGCCAGTACAAGACCCCGGTGGGCATGGACTTCAATCGTTCCGGCAAGAAACTGGACATCACCAAGCGCGGCATGGAAAAGAAGCTGGTTCTCGAACGTTCCCAGGGCATCATGCTCAGCGGCCGCAGGATTGCCGGCGGCGTCGGCTATGATCTGTTCTACGGTAATGCCGCAGCCCGCTCCAGTGCGGTAACAGGCAGCAGCACCGATCTCGGCAATAACAGCAGCTATGCCGCTCGCGTTTCCTATGATATGGGTAGACTGATGCATGTGGAACTGTCAACCGGCAAGTCTTCTGTTGATGGGGGTACGGATTATAAAGTGACTGACTTTGGTCTGGGATACAAGCGTGGTCCGATGAGCGCTCAGTTCGAATATATCACGGGTAAAGGCGCCAAAAATAATGCTGCGGCCAAGGAAAAAGTCTGGTTCCTGCACTTCGGTTACCAGTTCAGCAGGAAGTTCGAAGGCGTGGTGCGTTACTATGATGCCAAGGACAGTGATAACAACCTGAAGCTGAGCAACACCTACATTGGCGCCAACCTGTTTCTGGGCAGCAACAAGACCAATGGTCGTCTGCAGCTTAACTATGTTATCGCCGGCGGTGATGGCGTCAACTCTACAAACACCTATGGCGACAATGTAAGCGGAAACGGCGGTGGTGTTGCAAAAGGCTACACCGACGATGCGATTCTGGTTCAGTACCAGGTTTCTTTCTAGGAAATCAGGCTAAAGATTATTTAATAATAATCGTACAGTAGTGATTGAGCGGGACCTTCGGGTCCCGTTTTTTTTCAGTGACAAGTTACGAGGGACAAGGGACGAGGATTAATATACAGGTTGTTTTTCCTCGTCACTCGTCACTCGTCACTCGTAACGCGGCCCTTGTTTCTTTATGGATCTATCTCTCTGGACGTTATTCACCAGCGCCTTCATTTCCTCCACCCTGTTCCCCGGTGGCTCGGAAGCGGTGCTGGCGTATCTGAGTGCTGCGTCAAACCATTCGCCTGCGCTGCTGTTACTGGTGGCCTCAACCGGCAATACCCTGGGTGGTCTGTCTTCCTGGGGACTGGGGCGTCTCATCGCCTGGAAATATCCGCTGCGAGAGTTAACGCCAAAGCATCAGCGGGCGCTCCATCATCTGCAACGCTGGGGAACACCGCTATTGTCGCTCTCATGGCTACCGGTGATAGGCGATCCCCTCTGCCTGGTGGCGGGCTGGCTGAAAATGAATTTTCTCCTCAGTCTGGTTTTTATCGCGCTGGGAAAAACCCTGCGATATGCCGTGATTATCTATTTTGTATGAATGCTCAACCGGCGTTAGCCGGTTGAGCATTCATACAGGGACGAGTGACGAGTTACAGGTGACGAGGAAAATCGTATTTGATTTATATTTTGTTGCTTGTTCCTTGCACTTTTCATCTTGTACCCTGTCCCGTATTTCCTGTATCTTGTCCCTCGTCCCTGGCAACTCGTCCCTCGTCCCTTTGTTTCCATGACTACCCGAATCCGCGAAATCCCCTATAACTACACCTCGTTTTCCGATCGGGAAATCGTCATCCGTTTTCTGGGCGAGGAAATGTGGGCGATTCTCAATACCCTGCGCGGTGAGCGGGTGACCGGGCGTTCGGCGCGCATGTTATTCGAGATCCTGGGGGATATGTGGGTGGTGACGCGCAACCCGTTTATTCAGGATGATCTGCTCAGTAATCAGAAACGCCGTGCAGCGCTGATTGAGGCGTTGCGTCATCGGCTGGCGCAGGTGGAGGAGAGGGCGAATAACAATGAGCTGGCGCTGAAGCTCAGCGGCCGTACGCGCGGGGCGGTGAACAAGTTTGAAGCCTGGTTCCCTCAGCAGCTACGCCTGCGCAGCAAGGTGCTCAGGCGCCTGAGTAAAATTACACGCGCTGACAATATCTGTTTTGATGGCCTGGCCCGCGTCAGCCATGTTACTGACGCCTCGGACTGGCGTGTCGAATATCCGCTGGTGGTGATCAACCCGGATACGGAAGATGAGGTGCAAAAGGTTGTTGCCGCCTGTCTGGAACTGGGAATACAGATGATTCCCCGCGGCGGCGGCACCGGTTATACCGGTGGCGCGGTGCCGTTGAATCCAAACTCCGCGGTGATTAATACCGAGAAGCTGGAGGCGCTGTCTGTAGTGGAGCAGCGTCAACTGTCGCTGGCCGGCGGGGAAACCCGATCGGTGGCGGTGATTCGCGCCGAATCCGGGGTAGTGACCCGGCGGGTCTCGGATCGCGCAGAAATGAATGGTTACATGTTTGCCGTCGATCCGACTTCGCAGGATGCGTCCTGCATCGGTGGCAACATCGCTATGAATGCCGGGGGCAAGAAAGCCGTGCTCTGGGGCACGACCCTGGACAACCTGCTGTCCTGGCGCATGGTGATGCCTGACGGGCGCTGGCTGGAAGCAGAGCGGCTGGAACACAACCTGGGCAAGATCCATCTGCAGGAACAGGCGACATTTCGTATCCAGTATTACCAGTCTGATGGGCTGACGGCAGACGGTGAAGCTGAAATTCTAAAAATCCCCGGCCGCGAACTGCGCAAGCAGGGACTGGGCAAGGATGTCACTAACAAGTTTCTCGGCGGTCTGCCGGGGATACAGAAAGAAGGCTGTGACGGTCTTATTACCTCGGCGGTGTTCATCCTGCATCGTATGCCACGCCATATTCGCACAGTCTGTCTGGAGTTTTATTCCAGTGATCTGGCTCGCGCCGTGCCAGCTATTGTCGAGAGCAAGGATTATCTCGATGTTCTGGATGATGTGCAACTGGCGGGCATGGAACATCTGGATGAACGTTATGTGCGTGCGGTGAATTACACGCCCAAGGCGCCGCGTCGGGATCTGCCGAAGATGGTATTGCTGATCGATGTGGCCGGTGATGATGAAGACAAGGTGGCGCAGGCGGCTTCGGAAGTGGTGCGCCTGTCGGCCGTGCGCGGCGCAGAAGGTTTTATTGCCGTCAGCGCTGAGGCGCGTAAGCGTTTCTGGCTGGATCGGGCGCGCACTGCCGCGATTGCCGCGCATACCAATGCCTTCAAGATCAACGAAGATGTGGTGATTCCCTTACACGCGCTGACCGATTACAACAATGGCATCGAGCGCATCAACATCGAGCTGTCCACCCGCAACAAGCTGGTGATTATCGATCGCCTGCTGAACTATTTTTCATCGGACATGCCGGAACAACATTCGCTGCTGGCGGGCGAAGCGCCTGCTGAGGAAGACAGTGACGAAAGCCGGGAAATATTTCTGGCCAAGGTGAACGCCGCGAGAGTGTTGCTGGAGAGTGTAAAATCTCGCTGGCAGTCGATCATGTCAGCGCTGGATTTACCCGCGCAGGATCAGCCGCAGCTTTTACGGGATGAAATAGCGCAGGAGGAACTGAAAACGGCGCCGGATCCTGAGGATACGTTTTTCAGCCTGTTACAGCGTCGCGCCCTGCGTATTTCTTTTCGCAAAAGCATTGAGCGCCCGTTGAAGGATATTTTTGCCGGTCAGGAGATGGATGCCCTGCGTCAACGTCTGGATGCGATCCATGCCGAGGTGCGATCCAGTCGCCTGTTTGTCGCCACGCATATGCATGCGGGTGATGGCAACGTGCATACCAATATTCCGGTGAACTCCAACGACTATGCGATGATGCAGGAGGCGGACAGGATCGTCGGGCGCATCATGAAGCTGGCTGAAACACTGGGTGGCGTGATTTCCGGGGAACACGGCATCGGCATCACAAAGATGCAGTTTCTTGATACCGAAACGGTCGAGGCGTTTGCCCGTTACAAGAACAGGGTGGATCCGAAGCAATTTTTCAACCCCGGCAAGTTGCTGGCGGGTTCCGGGCTGGAGAATGCCTATACGCCTTCACTGCGCCTGGTGGAGCAGGAAGCATTGATTCTGGAGGCCAGCGAACTGGGTGGCCTGAACCAGATGGTCAAGGACTGCCTGCGTTGTGGCAAGTGCAAACCCGTGTGCAGCACCCATATCCCGCGCGCCAACCTGCTCTATTCACCCCGCAACAAAATCCTCGCGACCGGGCTTATCATTGAAGCGTTTCTGTATGAAGAACAGACCCGGCGCGGTATTTCCCTGCGTCACTTCAAGGAAATGAATGATGTGGCCGATCACTGCACGGTCTGCCACAAGTGTCTCAGCCCCTGTCCGGTCAACATCGACTTCGGCGACGTTTCTATTACCATGCGCGCTATTTTGCGCAGTCATGGGCGTAAGCGTTTCAATCCCGGCGCCTGGGTATCCATGCTGTTTCTGAATCTGGCAGATCCTGCGGCGATAAAGATCATGCGCAAGCTGATGATCGAATGGGGCTACCGGGGTCAACGTCTGGTTTATCGCGCGGCGCGTAGTTTGAGACTGTTATCTGCAAAGAGACCGGCGGCGACCACCGGCAGGCCGCAGGTGCGGGAACAGGTGGTGCAGTTTATCAGCAAGCCCATGCCAGCCAATATTCCTGCCCGCACCATGCGCGCCCTGCTGGGTGTGGAAGATAACAAAGTGGTGCCTATTTTACGTGACCCGGAAAAATCCACGGACAATTCGGATGCCGTGTTTTATTTTCCCGGCTGTGGTTCAGAACGCCTCTACAGCCAGGTCGGACTGGCGACCCTGGCGATGCTGTATGAAACAGGCGCGCAGACGATACTGCCGCCGGGTTATCTGTGTTGCGGCTATCCGCAGACGGCAGGTGGAGAAACAGAAAAAGGAAAGCAGATTTCCGTGGACAACCAGGTGCTGTTTCATCGTCTGGCGAACACCCTGAATTACCTGGATATCAAAACTGTTGTAGTGTCCTGCGGCACCTGTATGGATCAGTTACTGCAATACCAGTTCGAGCGTATTTTCCCCGGTTGCCGGCTGCTGGATATACACGAATATCTGATGGAAAAGGGTGTGAAGCTGGAAGCCGAATCAGGCATGAAATATCTCTATCACGATCCCTGCCATACGCCGATGAAGCACCACAACCCGCTGAAAGTGGCCAATGAACTGATGGATGGGGAAGTTATTCTTTCTGAGCGCTGCTGTGCAGAAGCCGGCACCTTTGCCGTTGCCCGTCCGGATATCGCCGCCCAGGTGCGTTTTCGTAAACAGGAAGAACTGGAAAGCGGCATCGAACAGCTCACCGGCAAAAAACGGACAAATAACAAAGAAGTGAAAATGCTGACCGTCTGCCCCGCCTGCATGCAGGGATTATCACGTTATGAAGATGATACCGGGCTTGAAGCTACCTATATCGTTCTGGAGATGGCGACTAAACTGCTGGGCGATGACTGGCAGGAGAAATTTATTAGCTCGGTTCAGTCGGGCGGGATTGAGCGGGTGTTGCTTTAAGGCTGGTTTTTTTACGGTTGATGGGTTTCGCTCCGCTCTACCCATCCTACTCTTTTATCACACACCGTAGGATGGGTAGAGCGGAGCGAAACACATCATTCTTAGATTTAGTGCGTAGGTTGGGCTGAATGGTGTTTATGAGGCCCAACAGAATATCACACGCTGTTGGGCTTCACTTCGTTCAGCCCAACCTACGCCTTTGTACCAGACACTGCAGGATGGGTAGAGCGAAGCGTGAACCCCATCATTTAGATTCGCAGATAGGTCCAGCCTTCACGCTGGCGGGTTTTGGCCTGCGTCACAGCCGATGAAATAACCTTGACCCCAGGCAGCAGATCGATGTCAAATCCATCCGCATCCTTGTGCCGGTTCAGCGCAATCTGACAGGCAAGAAAACGGACGTTTTTGTAGCTGGATTCCATCGCCAGTATCTTCCTGGTATAGGGCGTGTCCCTGTCTTCCAGCAATCTGATCGCTTCACCATTAACCAGCACTTCAATTTGTACCTTGCGTGTTGAATCTACTGAGGTTTTCAGTAGATACTCGGTTTCATCCAGGACTGCGCGTAAACGTGCAGGGTCGCCGGAATTCAAATGTACCATCAGTTTCCATTCCCGTTCACCGGGGGCGGGCTGTGCATTTAATTTGCTGGTTTGCGCCAGTTCCATCAGCGTAGGCGAGTGAGCTTCACTCAGGGCGGTATAATTTCCGAGTGCCAGTCCCAGTCCTAATAGCAAAGAGGCGGCGCTTGCGCGTAAGCTATAACGTTGCAGGCGGCGTTTGCCAGACTGTTCTGTTACTGCATTTTCGACTGTATGATGGGCAAGTTGCACCATATCTTTGACTTTTTGCAGCCTGCACAGGCGGGTTGCCAGTTCCGAATCCTGGCGGGTGTCATCCAGCAACTGACTACGTTCATCCGTTGCGAGTTCGCCATCAATATAGGCATTCAGGAATTCATCAGAATACGGGGCGTTCATATAATTCTCCTGATATGAGAAACTTTTTTAGCCGGTTCCCTTTTCGTGCGTTCATGGGTGTCCAGCGCCAGCAGTTTTTCAGCCAGTGCCTTTCTGGCTCGGCACAGTCGTGACATCACGGTGCCAATGGGAATCTCCAGGCTTTCAGCAACTTCTGCATAACTAAAACCTTCCAGATCAACCAGAGTCAGTACTTCGCGTTGACCTTCTGCCAGTTGCGCGACAGCGCTGCGAACCTTGGTGACAATATGTTGCTGTTCGTGGTGGTGCTCCGGAGTCAGATCATCGGTTAACTGTTCATGATCCAGTTCGTCCATATCACGATGGCTGCGGTAATGATCGCGCCAGCAGTTCCTGAGAATGCCGAACAGCCATCCTTCCAGGGCCTCCGGGTTTTTAAGCTGGCCAACTTTCCTCAGGCCCTTGGCCAGGGTGTCCTGGGTGAGATCATCGGCCAGAGCCGGATTCATGGTCCATGAATAAGCCAGGCGGTACAGGCGTGGGCGCATGGCTTCAAGGCGCTGTTTTAGTTTGTGGTCGCGGCTAAACAGATTTAGTGGGTTCATAATTTTAGTGCCGTTTCGTAGGATCTGACCTGAATGGTAGCAGCTAACTACACAGGTGTAATCCAATAATAATAGACGGCGATACACCGAAATTTATTCCATGCCCATATTTTTCTGTAAAATGTTATATATTACAGGCACTTAAAAAGTTTTTTACTTTTTTACTTTTTATGGAATAAAAAGGGAAGGCCCTACGTCTTAATTAACACTCACACTCAAGAGCTGAAAACGGAGGATGTACCGCTTACATAGAGGTACTGACTTTCCCCAGGGAGGGGGGTTTTTTTTAAGTTTTGCTTTTGTATCTATAGTACCCCAGTAACATATTCCGGTAGCAAGAGCAGGCCTCTCCAGGCGTTTCTCATGCCATTTTGAAAGATGGCCCCACCTACTGCAGTTTTTTTACCCCATCCTCGGTTCCCAATAATAGTACATCAGCAGGGCGTAAGGCAAATAGACCGTTGGTGACAATGCCGGGGATATTGTTCAGGGTCTGCTCCAGTTTTGTCGGTTCCATGATTTCCATATTATGCACATCCAGGATGACATTGCCGTTATCGGTGATGAAACCTTCACGTAATACCGGCTGACCGCCGAGTTTGACCAGCTCGCGTGCGACCATGCTACGCGCCATGGGGATAACTTCGATGGGCAGGGGAAAGGCGCCCAGCACATCGACCAGCTTGGAGCCATCGGCGATACAGACGAATTTTTCACTCGCCGCGGCGACAATTTTTTCACGGGTCAGCGCACCGCCGCCGCCCTTGATCAGGTGCAGGTATTTATTGGATTCATCGGCGCCATCGACGTAGACAGACAGGCCGTTGACGTCATTGAGATCATAGACCTGGATGCCGTGGCCTTTGAGCCTGTCCGCGGTAGCGATGGAGCTGGCTACTGCACCTTCGATTTTGCCTTTGATTTTAGCCAGCTCGTCGATGAAAAAATTTGCAGTTGATCCGGTGCCAACGCCAATAATGGTTCCTGCTATTACATATTCAATAGCGGCTTTGGCGACTTCCTGCTTAAGTTCGTCCTGGGTCATGTTTTTTCTCCTGCGTAAAAAAATTCTTTTCTGAAACCGTGCATGTGCGTGCTATTGTTGGTTAACAGGTTAGTTTTTAAGGAATCTGTTTACCGGCAGGTTCGCCTTCAGGCGAACAACCGGGGTTAAATAATGTATATTTTATCGCATAATTAATCATTCTGTGCGCCTGAAGGCGCAGCTACAGGGGGGCTATGCCCTGAAGCAGGCCGATTTGCGCCATTCAGGGGAACGAGCAACCCGTAGGTTGGTGCAGAGCAACGCGAAGCCCAACAGGCCTGACTTTATAACTGCTGAATTGTTGGGCTTCGCGTTGCTCTGCGCCAACCTACTAGTAGCTCTGGGCGATTGCGCTGAGTCGTTACAGTAGACCATTATATTAGTATCTGACCACAGGTATCCAGCACCGTGCAGCTGGGGTGTGATATCCGGAGTAAAAATTTTAATGAATCACGATTATCCCGCCATGATCCTCGCCGCCCCGGTTTATGAGGTAGCGAAGCAGACCCCACTGGATGCAGCCCTGATGCTGAGCCGGCGGCTGGAAAACGCGGTCTTTTTGAAGCGGGAAGATCAGCAACCGGTTTATTCCTTTAAATTGAGAGGGGCGTATAACAAGATTGTCAGTCTTTCCCCACAGGAACGCGCCAGTGGCGTGATTGCGGCTTCGGCAGGCAATCATGCGCAGGGTGTCGCGCTGTCAACGCGCAAGCTTGGTTTGCAGGCCGTGATAGTCATGCCCAAAACAACACCGGAGATCAAGGTCAGCTCGGTGCGTGAAATGGGGGCAGAGGTCGTTTTGCATGGCAACACGTATGATGATGCCTGTGATCATGCCAAAGTTATTGCGGCTGAACGTAGCCTTACCTTTATTCACCCCTATGATGATCCGCTGGTGATTGCCGGGCAGGGCACTATCGCCCGCGAGTTGCTGGAACAAAAACAGGCTATCGATGTAATCTTCGTGCCGGTAGGCGGTGGCGGCCTGATTGGGGGAATTGCTGTCTGGTTCAAAACGCACTCACCGGATACCCGTGTGATCGGTGTAGAGCCGGATGATGCACCGTGCATGTATGAAGCGTTGGCTCAGGGTGAGCGGGTTATTCTGGAGCAGGTGGGGATCTTTGCTGATGGGGTTGCTGTGCGTCAGGTTGGTGAAGAGCCTTTTCGCCTGGCGCAGAAGTATGTAGATGAAGTTATTCTGGTTAGCACCGATGAAATTTGTGCGGCAATCAAGGATATTTTTGATGACACCCGCTCGATTACCGAACCGGCAGGTGCGCTGGCTGTGGCGGGCATGAAAAAATATGTCGAGCGGGAAAATATACGCGACAAAACACTGGTTGCCATTGATAGCGGCGCAAATATGAATTTTGATCGCCTGCGGCATGTCGCAGAGCGGGCGGAACTGGGTGAACGAAGGGAAGCGCTGTTTGCTGCGACCATTGCAGAGGAGCCGGGTAGTTTTCGCCGTTTCTGTGAGGTGATTGGTCTCAAGGGCGTGACTGAATTCAATTATCGTTATTCGGATCCTGAAAAAGCACATGTTTTTGTGGGTGTGCAGATGCCCGGTGGCGAGGAAGACAAGACAGTTCTACTCGAACGGCTGCAGGCAGAAGGCTATGCCTGCCTGGATATGACGGATAATGAAATGGCGAAAATGCATATTCGTTATATGGTTGGCGGGCGCGTTGATGGTGTCGAGCACGAATGTCTCTATCGTTTTGAATTCCCTGAACGTCCGGGGGCGCTGTTGCGCTTTTTGAACAAGATGGGGCAACACTGGAATATCAGCCTGTTCCATTACCGTAATCATGGGGCAGCCTATGGCCGGGTGCTGGTAGGGATGCAGGTGCCGCCGGAGGAAAATGAACAGTTGCAGCAGTTTTTGCAGGAATTGAACTACCGTTACTGGGATGAAAGCGATAATCCGGCTTATGCGCTGTTTCTAAGCTGAAAATTCATCTGAAACCGGAACGCCGGTAATAAAAAAAGGGTCTGTATGAACAGACCCTTTTTCTTTATCGGCAGACGATTAGACTATTTGCGTCTGGCTGCCTTTTTCTTGCCTTTCTTTTTGGCAGCTTTTTTCTTCGCCTTTTTCTTGGCTTTTTTCTTAGCTACCTTCTTTTTCGCCTTTTTCTTGGCGACTTTTTTCTTGCCTTTCTTCTTGGCGGCTTTTTTCTTAGCTACCTTCTTTTTCGCCTTTTTCTTGGCGACTTTTTTCTTGGCTGCCTTTTTCCTGGTCTTCTTCTTCGCTACTTTTTTCTTAGCGACTTTCTTTTTCGCTACCTTCTTCCTGACTACCTTTTTCTTAGCGACTTTTTTCTTCGCTACCTTCTTTTTGCCTTTCTTCTTAATGGCCATACACAACCCTCCGGTTTATACACTTGAGTTTAGGGGGAGTATAGCTAAGTTATATTAAAATGCTAGTAATGTTTATTAAATTGATGTTGTTACTCATTGTTATGTATGAATATTGGTGATTGAAGTGTGTGTGATATGTTTTTTTACACTTTTTTGTTTGTGATTAATAAAAAATCTAACTGCAGCGGCTTAAAAAACAGAGTTAACGTTGGTGTTTTATAGCAGGAAGTGTTTTTTTCGGCTGTTTTTGTCATGCATTTTGCAAAACTAACTGATTGTTAGCGGACGCAGTGAAAAATTATTTAGTTTTTCAGTGTTAATGATGATTATTTTTAGCTGATGCATAGTTTGTATGGAATATTTTTCAATGTTCGCGATAAATATTCCGTATTTGAACGAATCGTTTATAAAAATCATGCTGTAATTACGAATATTTATCTAAATATAAAAAATTTTGTAACTATTCAGCACAATTTCCAAAATAATCTAATAGCGCAGGGTGGGTGACCGAAGGAAGCGCCTGGTGAAGGGTATTTATTTGCTGAGAGTTTAATTCCCCGCTGCTTGCAGCGGGGTTGTTTATCAATAGCATGTGTTCAGACAGGCGTGTGGGAAAAAATTCGGAATTCTTCGTCAGTGGCAATGCCTTCCAGGGGCACATCCCAGATACGGGTATCGAGTGACGTTACTTTCTGAAAGCTGAATGCGGTGCCTATGAGATGTGGTTTGCGCCATTGCTTACGGTTATGCAGGTAGGCGAGCGTGCGATCATAGAATCCACCGCCCATGCCCAGGCGATTACCCTGTTCATCAAAAGCAACCAGCGGCATGAAGACAAGATCAAGAGATTTGACCCTGAACAGGCGGGTACTGCGTTTATGCACGGGTTCATTGATGCCAAAACTGTTGCGGTATAGCCGTGTGCTCGGTGTATAGGGCAAAAACCAGAGGCTGCGGCTGTGTCTGAGGCCAAGCACCGGCAGATAACAGCGTTTTTTCTGTTTCCAGGCCAGTTTGATCAGGGGTTGCAGATCAATTTCACCATCATTGGCCAGATAAAAGGCGATAGAACGGCTTTTTTGGAATATGCGGGAGGCGGCAATCAGGCGGGATAATTTTAGTGCGCGTATCTGGCGTTCAGAGTCTGAAAGCATGCGCCGCTGTGTTCGCATCTGCTTTCTCAGCCTGGAACGGGAGTCTGAACAGATAGTCATTTATATAATTAAGGAGGGTGGCTACCACCTATACCGTCGTGATTTTCGTCTCGAACCTGAAGTTCAAGTGGGAGCGTATCCGATACATCAGGCTTTCCGTCAAGCGGACATGCACACAATATCGAGAAATTGCCCCCAAGGGTTTTAATTACGGCTCAAGAATACCCCAATCAGCAAACGAATATCGCAGTAGCCACCCAAATCGTGAAACCGAGTGAAGTCGCTAAATAACTGTTCCGAATTCCTGTCCACTATACAGATCACGTTCGTGGTGAGCTTGTCGAACCATGAACGCAAAGCCTGAAATAGCAATATTTAATGCTATTCACCCTTCGACAAG
>Ga0316207_10002705_pt1 | contig 17611 bp, 18 predicted proteins | sample 6weekpyrite_MG_FD_204943 | JGI IMG/M metagenome (GOLD analysis project Ga0316207, IMG submission 204943) | Microbial mat bacterial communities from mineral coupon in-situ incubated in ocean water Damariscotta River, Maine, United States -... | ecosystem: Environmental > Aquatic > Marine >...
ACTTCCATTTGGGTATTTAAAGCGAGTATTAATTCTTAGTATTATTTCTAAACTAATACATAACACTCAGCGGCTAAGTGTGTTTCTGACAACTGCAATGAAAATAGTTACAAACGGCAATAAGCGGACGTAAGCCAGACATCTAATAACTGTTTCAAATATTTAAAGATACGCCTTTAATCCAAAAAACAATCCAAAACACTGGTCTGAATGCGCTGACTGACTTAAGCTAAAACTAACATCTATTGAGCATAAACCTATGGCCAGGCAAATCCAGATCAACGTCAACGCGATGCCAAAAGCGGGGACAAAAATCAGCCCAGACTGCCCTTTACATGAGGTCGTACCCACACGCGACGAAGAGGGCAAACCGCTCAGTGATTTCATGATGATTATTCCCAAACTCAAGCTTCAGAGTGAGGAATATATTCAGAACACCTTCAACCAGCTGGATAAAGTGCTGAATGTTTATAAAGAGCAGGTGGTGTTCGTCAACATGAATATGAAAATGAACCTGCTATGGGTAACGATCAGACCCGTACCTGGGCTAATTCTCGAGCTATCCGCCGCGATTAAAACCCAGGTGCCGGAAGCTTTGCTGGTTGCTGACCATCAGGGTGAAAAATAAACTACAGACTGCTAGCCACTTTCGCTGCTAACTCCATCATCCGGTTTACATAACCCCATTCATTATCATACCAGGCATAGATTTTTACCTGCGTATCGTTAATTACCATCGTCGATTGCGCGTCAATAATCGATGAGCGTGGATCATTTACATAATCAACAGATACTAAAGGTCGTTCTTCATAACCGAGGATGCCACGTAACTCATCTTCTGAAGCCTGTTTAAAATATCTATTTAATTCTTCTGTCGCCACCGGGCGTGATGCTTCGAAAACAAAGTCGGTGAGTGAAGCATTGGTTAATGGTACGCGTACTGCGTGACCATTGAGTTTACCTTCTAATTCAGGAAAAATTTTAGTAATCGCTTTGGCCGAGCCGGTGGTTGTTGGAATTAAACTCTGGCCACAGGAACGAGCGCGGCGCAGATCTTTATGGCCTTTATCAATAATCGTTTGGGTATTAGTAATATTGTGAATCGTGGTCATTGAGCCGTGCACAATACCGACATTTTCATGCATCACCTTAACTACAGGCGCCAGGCAATTGGTGGTACATGATGCGGCTGTGATCAGGTGGTTAGATGCAGGATCATACTGATCATCATTAATACCATACACAATATTCAACGCGCCTTCAGTTGGCGCGGCAACTATCACTTTTTTCACACCATGATCAAAATAAGCCTGCAAACTTTCTGGCTTTTTATGGTGCTTGCCAGTGGCTTCAATCACGATATCGCAACCTGACCAGTCAGTGTCTTCAATCGAAACATTTGATGAATAGGTCAGTTCACGACCATCGACGGTCATCTGACCGGCTTTGCCTGATGTATCCGGCTCCCAGCTACCATGGACCGAATCAAATTTTAATAAATGCGCTGAGCCAACCGCATCGGTAGCGATTTCATTAATCTGCACAATATCAAATTCCGGCTTATCCCAACCGGCACGAAAACCTAAACGACCCATTCGGCCGAAACCATTGATGCCTAATTTAACTGTCATGGGTTTCTCTATTTCTTTTACTAGTCGTTTATTTTAATGGGAGATTGTTATTGTTTGACTACAAATGTGAAGTTTTTATTACTGTAAGTTTTATTCTTCTTAATTAACTTGAATACCTACAAGCCTCGCCAGGCGGGAAGAACTTAAGAAACCAGTAAAAAAATAAGACCCCAGCAAAGAACGCTGGGATGACAAAATCTCTAATCTGAAATCAACTTCCGTCCAGCCTCAACCGCCAACTTCACCTGTTCCGGCGCTGTCCCGCCAATATGATTACGCGCAGCAACCGAACCTTCCAGCGTCAGCACATCAAACACATCATCGGTGATCATATCTGAAAACTGTTTGAGCTCATCCAGCGACATTTCACTGAGGTCTTTAGATGTTTCAACACCATAGGCAACCGATTTACCTACCACTTCATGTGCATCTCGGAATGGCATACCTTTACACACCAGGTAATCGGCCAGGTCAGTGGCGGTGGAGAAGCCCTGTTTAGCAGCGTTGTACATATTGTCTTTTTTGCAGCCAATGGCAGGCATCATGTCTGCAAAGGCGCGTAATGAACCGCGCACTGTATCGATGGTGTCGAAAAGTGGTTCTTTATCTTCCTGGTTGTCCTTGTTATAGGCCAGTGGTTGTGACTTCATTAAAGTCAGCAGACTAATCAGGTGACCATTCACTCGACCGACTTTTCCTCGCACCAGCTCGGGCACATCCGGATTTTTCTTTTGTGGCATGATCGATGAACCGGTGCAGAAACGATCGGGCAGATCGATAAAATCGAACTGTGCCGAAGACCAGACCACCAGCTCTTCTGAGAAGCGTGACAGATGCGTCATTAACAATGCCGATGCGGCACAGAATTCAATCGCAAAATCACGGTCACTGACTGAATCCAGCGAGTTACGAGTAGGGTGATCAAAACCGAGCTGTTCGGCAGTAAAGCCGCGATCGATCGGGTAACTGGTGCCTGCCAGTGCCGCTGCACCCAATGGGCTCTGATTCAGACGTGACTGACAGTCGAGCATACGTGAGGCATCACGCTGCATCATTTCAAACCATGCCATCATATGGTGGCCAAAAGTGATCGGCTGCGCGACCTGCAAGTGAGTAAAGCCCGGTAATATGGTGTCAAACTCACGTTCAGCCACATCCAGCAATCCAATTTGCAAGCGACGAATTTCAGCAACAATAAAGTTAATTTGCTCACGCAGGTAGAGGCGGATATCGGTCGCGACCTGGTCATTGCGCGATCGACCGGTATGCAGGCGTTTACCTGCATCGCCAATTTTCGCCGTCAGTGCGGCCTCGATATTCATATGCACGTCTTCAAGGCCTACTGACCATTCGAATGTGCCGGTTTTAATATCGGCTTCGACTTCATCTAATCCACGTAAAATGTCAGCAAGATCCTGATCAGTCAGCACACCGGCTTTGGTCAGCATACGGGCATGAGCACGCGAACCTTCAATGTCCTGCATCGCCATGCGCTGATCAAACTCGACCGAGGCAGTGAATTTTTCTACAAATGCATCGGTAGGCTCACTAAAACGGCCTCCCCATAATTTGTCGGCATCCTGATTTTCGCTGTTCTGGTGCTTGCCTTTGTCGTGCTGGGAATCTTGTGACATGATAACCTTCGTAATGAATTGTCGCGGTATAATAACAAGCGCAAATTATAGCAGAACTGCCCCATCGTCGTTATCCGGCGACTAATATTAAAACCTCTGGCACATAAATAATTGTAACCATTTGTGCTACATAAAGAGGGGGCTGATCATTTTTCACTATCGCGATTCGATGACCGATTGATAAACTGCGCGCCAGGAATAATTAGAATAAATGGAAAAAAAAATAACCCAATATGCTCAGGCTGACGGTGGTTTTCTACCGAATTTCTGTGATGTAAATTTCATCCTGAGACTACTTGTTATTACCGAACTTATGGCTATTGTGCTCAGCTTACATAACTCACCATTAAATGCCGAGTTATGGGACAGACTATCGATCACCTCGCTATTTATGCTCTGGATTGCACTCACCAGCGCCGCGGTTCTGTGCATGCTCGGAAACCTGCTCAACAAATTATCAAACTTTGCTGTCTCACTGATCAGTTACCTGCTGGTGTTACTCATCACTCTCGGCTTTAGCCTGATCACCACTTACCTGGCGACCGAATTTAACCTCACCCAGTTTTACCTGACCGACTGGGATAACCAATTTATTCTGCGTAACCTGGCGATTAGCTCAATCGTTATCGCGGTGTTGTTGCGTTACTTTTTTGTTCAGCATCACTGGAAGCTGAACCAGATTTCGGAAGAGCGCACCCGTTTAAAGGCACTGGAAGCGAGAATTCGGCCCCATTTCCTCTTTAACAGCATGAACACCATTGCCAGCCTGGTGCATGACCAGCCCGATACCGCGGAAACCACGATAATTAACTTGGCCGAACTTTTTCGGGTCAGTTTAAAAGAAAACTCTGATCATAAATTATCCGATGAAATCAGGCTGGTGCGAGCCTACCTGGCGATTGAACAATTACGCCTCGGTAACCGTTTAAGGCCCGAGTGGGCGCTGGAAAAGTTCGATAAAGACATCCAGATGCCGGCACTTTGCATCCAGCCTCTGGTTGAAAATGCGATTTATCATGGCGTTGAACCGCTACCAGAAGGTGGCGTTATTAAAATTCGCATCTATAAACATAATAGACGTTTAATAATTTCGGTCTCTAACCCGAGCCAGAAACAGAAAAGTCACCACAAAGGCAACCAGATGGCGCAGAACAATATTCGCCAACGGCTGGCGCTGGCATTTGGAAGCTCGGCGACATTTACCATTGATGAAGGACCACCGCTGTACACGGTGACACTAGATATACCCTTTGATTGATAAGGGAGGAGTATGAGGGAATGTATGTATTGATTGTTGACGATGAGCCATTGGCAAGAAAGCGTATTCGCCAACTGATGGACAGTATCGACGGCTATAGCGTGGTCGCTGAAGCTGAAAATGGCGAGCAGGCGCTGCACCAGGTGCAGGCGCTAAAGCCCGATATCATTTTGCTGGATATCCGCATGCCGGGTATGGACGGAATTGAAACCGCACGGCATTTAAGCAAGCTGTCTAAGCCACCGGCGGTTATTTTTACCACTGCGTTTAGTGATCATGCACTGGAGGCTTTTGGCACCCACGCGGTTGATTATGTGCTTAAACCGATCAAGCAGGAAAGGTTGCAGGAAGCACTGGAAGCGGCAAAACGCCCAACTCGAGCGCAGCTTAAAGTACTGAATGAAGATGATGATAAAGTACGCAAGCAGATGTGTGTGAAGATTCGCGGTCGCCTGGAATTGATCCCAGTAGAAGATATCCGTTTTTTCCAGGCTGATCACAAGTACGTAACGATGAAAACTGACACCAATGAATACCTGATCGAAGAATCGTTAAAATCTCTAGAAACCGAATTTGGTGACAGCTTTACCCGCATTCACCGTAATGCGCTGGTAGCAGATCAATTCATTGTGGGTATGAGCAAGGCCGGTAGCGGCCAGAACTGTATTTTACTCGATGGCATTGACGACAAACTGGAAATCAGCCGTCGTCACCTGGCTTTAGTGCGTAAAAAACTTAAGATGCTGGCGAGTCAGCACTAGCTCGCTGTTCAGTCGCGGTGGCGATTTTTTTCATCGCCTTGTCGATTGCCTGGTCCAGATAAGCACCATAATAATCAATTGTGGTCACACCGACCATTTCCAGTCCCATCTCTTTACCGTCACCCTGAACCAGAACCAGAGTAGGTGCTACATATACATAGTAACGCTCGGCCAGTTCTTCATAAGTGATCTTTTCGCCATTAAAATCGATGATCGTGGTGTCTTCTTCGTCGATCTTTATGTTTCTGACAATCACCTTGTTATCGTAATCGCCGCTAATTAACATCGGTTGTAAGACTTCTTCTTCCACCTCTTCACAGAACGGGCAACCGTGCATGCTGAACTCAAGCAGTATCGGTATGCCTTTTTCCTGGGCAATAATGCCATCTTTCTGTAAATCTATCGCTTTAGGAATGCCAGCAGATTCAGCAGTAGCACTGCTAAAAAGACTGCTTGATAATGAAAATACGATGAAAATAGCTGGTAAAACCAGCTTTAAACCAAGTTTATTCAACATTTTGACCAATTCTTGCAACTGTAGACTTATAACAAAGAGCGATTTTACATAAAATAGTTCACTTATTTCAGCCTAACCGACGAAAAGTCCACCAAAACATACATGAGCATAGATACCATCCGTATTGCGACCCGTAAGTCGCCGCTGGCGCTGTGGCAGGCCAATGAAGTTTCCCGCCAACTGAAGATCCATCATCCTGGTCTTAATATCGAGCTGGTGACGATGACCACCAAGGGCGACAAGATTCTTGATGCGCCACTGGCCAAGGTCGGTGGCAAGGGCCTGTTCGTTAAAGAACTGGAGCAGGGCATGCTCGATGGAGATGCCGATATCGCCGTGCATTCGATGAAAGACGTGCCGATGGAGTTTCCCGAGGGACTCTACCTACCAATTATCATGGAACGTGAAAATCCGCACGATGCGTTTGTATCAAATACTTACGAAAAACTCGAAGACCTGCCGGCCAATGCCCGCATCGGTACCTCGAGCCTGCGTCGCCAGCTACAAATTAAAGCTAAATTACCCGAGGCTGAAATGCTGGATTTACGCGGTAACGTTAATACCCGACTGGGCAAGCTCGATAATGGCGATTACGACGCGATCATCCTCGCATCGGCTGGCCTGATCCGACTTGGTTTTGAAGACCGTATTCGCCACAGTTTAACCCCCGAACAATCACTGCCGGCAATTGGTCAGGGCGCTGTCGGCATTGAATGCCGCCAGGGCGACAAAGAAGTTGAAGATTTGATCGCGCCGCTAAATCACATAGATACCAACACCCGCTTAACCGCTGAACGCGCGCTCAACCACGGCCTGAATGGTGGTTGCCAGGTACCGATTGCCGGTTATTCACTGCTAGAAGGGGATCAAATCTGGCTTCGTGGTCTGGTCGGTCGCCCCGACGGTAGTGAAGTAGTGTTCGATGAAATCCGTGGCGCCGCCAGCGATGGTGAAAAGCTAGGCTATACACTGGCCGAACGACTACTTGATGCCGGTGCACGGGAAATTCTATCTGACATGGGCATGCTGAAATAGCGCATGCCTGATAATGCTGCACTGGATCAAGTCACGGTTCTAGTTACCCGCCCTGCCGGGCAGGCCGACACGCTGATCAAACGCCTGCAGCAGATGGGGGCAAGCGTATTACACCAGCCCGCCATCGCTATCGCCGCTGTTACTCCGCCTAAATCGCATATCTCCAGTGATTACGACTGGATTCTATTTATCAGTAAAAATGCGGTTCTGTACGGTTTGCAGTATCTTGATATCAAGCCTGAAAATACACAGCTTGCCGCGATCGGTAAGGCGACACAACAGGCGCTTAGCGAGAAAGGCTTTAGTAAGGTTTTTTGCCCTGAACAGGGTTTCACCAGCGAAGATCTGCTGTCCAGCGACACTTTCGCAACTGACAACATTAAAAACCAGTCAATACTTATTGTGCGTGGTGGAGCAGGGCGCGAGCACCTGAAACAACAATTACAACAGCGTCAGGCAAAAGTTGGCTATCTCGATGTATACCAGCGACAGATACCCGAACTAATCATTACAAATGAGCAAATACTAACGGCCAATGTCATTACCATCAGTAGCCAGCAAGGGCTAGAAAACCTGGTTGAAATGTTAGATCCACTGACAGTCAAATCAATGTTCGATAAACTACTGATAGTTCCCGGAGTAAGGTGTCAGCAAAAAGCGACCGAACTGGGCTTTAAACAGGTAGAAACGGCTGCGAATGCTACCGATGATGCTATGCTCAACTGTATAATAGATAAAATATAACTTCAGCCTGAAGCACAATAAAAAGGACTCTCTGGATTAAATTATGAGCTCAACTGAATCATCTTCTGACGCCACTATCGATGACGACAAATCGATGACAGCTGAGCCTGCCAGCGAATCAAGCAGTGAAAATCCGGTAGAAACTCCAAACGAAAGCCCGGCCGAAACTAAAATGCCGCCGAAACAGGAAAAGCCGGTAAAGCCAAAACGTTCCCGCCTACCGAGCTTTATTTTCCTGCTGTTCATTTTTATTCTGCTTGGTGTCAGTGGTGCTGGCTATTATTACTGGCAACAGCTTCAAACCACACTAAATACGCTGCAAAGTGATGTCGCCTTTAATGTAACCAAGCTCGATAAATCTATACCCCAACTTGACCAGGCACGTAATGACATTATCAAGCAACGACAAATTATTGAACAACTTCAGAATACCAATGCTGAGCAACTAGAGCGCATAGACGACTTCTACAAAGCCCAACAAACCATGATGCAAAGTATGCAGAATGTGTTTGATATTACCCATCGCAATCAGCGACAGTGGTTACTGGCTGAAGTTTCTTACCTGCTATCATTGGCCAACCAGCGTCTGCTGGTTTCACGTGATATAAAGTCTGCTATTGCCGCGCTTAAATCGGCCAACAATCGTTTACATGATTTGTCTGACCCTTCACTATTAAAACTGCGAAAGAAAATAACAGAAGAAACTGCTGCACTGAACCTGCTCAAATTACCTGACATTAATGGTATCGCTTTCTCGCTTGATAATTCATTACCCCTAATAAGCCTGTTACCCTTTAAGAGCGCGCAACAAAAAAATGTTGAAGGCAATTCTCGTGCAGAAACCATTGAACTTGCTGAGCTAGATAAAGACTCTTACTTTTCACCTCTGTGGCAGCGCATTAAAAGTCTGGTGACAATAAAAAAACACAGTCGTGAAATTCAGAGCACTGAGACTTCAATAGAAAAAAATGACATTGATAACCAGGTCAGGTTCAGAATAGAAACCGCTCGCCTAGCGCTGATCAACCAGAACACAAAAATATTTAATCATGAAATGTTAACCAGCAGTGAATTGTTATCACTGTATTACGACACTAACGATAACCGTGTTGGCTCACTCGTTAACGAGCTGATTAGTTACAGCAAAATTGATTTACAACCAGGGCTACCTGATATAACCAGCTCCTGGAAAATGTTGCAGACTATCATCGCTATTACAAATGCAACGACTTCAGATGGAAAAAAGGACGATAATACAAATAACAAAAAAGGTAAAAGCATCCAATGAAATTGATTAAGCGACTTTTATTTCTTCTTGTTATTGCACTGGCAGTATATGCCGGTTATTTTCTTAAGCAACAGGGTACCGGTTTCGTTTTGATTCAGTATCAGGACTTTAGTATTGAAAGTTCTGTATTTGTATTTACGTTGTTTATTATTTTCCTGTTTATTATCATATATATTTTATTACGTTCGATTTTAAACCTGATTAAAATCCCTGATTTTATTTCTAGAAGTTATACGCATTATCAAAATAAAAAATCTTCTGCCGGATTAATTTCCGGACTGGTTGAATTTTCTGAAGGTAAATTTAAAAAAGCTGAAAACCTGTTAATAAAACAGGCCTCTGATAATAAGGACTCTTTTCTTAATTACCTGCTCGCTGCACGAGCTGCGCAGTTGTTAAATGCCGATACTCGACGTGATGAACATTTAAAACAGGCACATGAACTTAATTCCGAAGCCGGTGTTGCCATCGGTCTGACTCAGGCTGAATTACAATTATCTCATCAACAAAATGAAATGGCACTGGCTACTTTAAACCAGCTAATTAGTGCACACCCGAAACATGATTATGCCATGCGTTTAATGGCACGTGCTTATTTACAGCTTGAAGACTGGGCCCATCTTTGCCCTTTGCTTGCTGATCTTCGCCAAGCAAAAAATTTACCAGAAGATTTATTAGTTAAGTCAGAACGCACAGCTTTTCAAGGTTATCTTCAACAGCTTGGTCAGCAACATGATTCCTCCGGTTTACAAACAACCTGGCAGGGCATGCCTAAATACCTGAAGCAGGATCTTGAATTTATAGCGCTTTATGTTCAACAACTAATCTCAATTAAAGAACTATCATCTGCTGAGCAATTATTACGCGAGACTTTAAATAAAAAGTGGGATGACGCCCTTATTGATTTGTACTCTAGCTTTATTAATGAGATAGAAACTGATAATAACGATCGCTATTACAATACATTACTCGCACAGTGTGAGAAGTGGCTGGTTAATAATCCTCACCATGCAGCTCTACTTTTAACAGCTGGAAAAATATGTACAGCACTGCAGTTATGGGGCAAAGCACGATCTTATTTTGACAGCAGTCTGGCCTGCCAGGAACGTGCCGATACTTATTTACAACTTGCGCAGTTACTCGAACAAACAGGTGAAACCGAGCAAGCAAATAATTACTACCAGCTCGGACTAAAGTTTTGCCTGACTAAGCATTAGCATCAGGTACCTTAACAAAAAAAGCCAGCTAAATTAGCTGGCTTTTTTATTGCTCAATTTCTGTTGCCATTTATTCCATAGCTTTTTGAGCATCGGCTGAATATTCAAATGCATCAGAATACATATGATCTTCAGTAGCACCTTTTTCCATAAACGCTGCTTTTGCAGCATTGACCATTGGTGGTGGCCCACTCATATAAATATCAAAGCCTGATAAATCATCGAATTGTTTTAGCACTTCTTCGTGAACAAACCCAGTTGCACCCTGCCAGTCATCAGCATCTTCAGGATCAGATAACACAACTGTCGATTTAAGATTAAGCATTTTTTCTTGCAACGCATTGATTTGATCTTGCATATAGACATCACGCTTTGCACGCACACCATTAAACAGGTGAATGTCATTTTTCATTTCAAGACTATGTGCGTGTTCAAGCATACCATTTAATGGCGCGTAACCTGTTCCACCACCGATCATAATAATCGGTCGGTCACTTTCTTCATTTAAACTGAAGCCACCAAAAGGGCCTTCGATACGAAGCAGTGCTTTTTCTTTCATTTCTTCAAATACATGACCACTGAAATAACCATCAGGTACATGACGAATTTGAAGAATAATAAACTCATCCTGATGTGGTGCATTGGCAATAGAAAATGCACGACGCTTACCACCTTTTAATAAAACTTCAATATACTGGCCTGCTAAAAATTGCATGCGCTGACTTTCAGGCAGTTTTAATTCCAGCTGCATTACGTCGTGTGAAAGTTTTGTCAGTTTGTTCACACGGGCTGGCATAATCTTTGGCTTGATCTCAGCATTACTACTGATTTCTTTAACATTAATGACGGTATCGGCAGCAACATAGGCCTGACAGCACAACACTTTTCCAGCTACTTTATCCTCATCACTCAAACACGAGGTATTTCTATCACCATAATCAACCTCGCCACTGACGAGCTGACCTGCGCAGGAACCACAGGCACCATTACGACAGCCATAGGGCAGGGATAGACCATGATTTAACGCCGCGTCTAGAACTGACTGGTCTTCAGCAATTCTGAATTCGTGACCACTGGGCTGTAAAGTAAGCTTAAAACTCATGTAAAATGTCCTGGCTAAGGCTTTCGGGGCGCGTATTGTCGCTTATTTAATCAAAATATAAAACCATGAATACAATAGTTATTATAGGCCAGGGTCAGTTAGGATTTGAATTGACTAAACGCCTTCTGGCAGCGGGTGATTGGGTTTTCACTGTCTCCCGAACATCACACGAACCTTTATCAGGCTCTCATCAGCACATAAGTGCAGACTTAGACACTATTACAAACGCACTTGAATTGCCGGAGTCTATACACACCCTGTTCTACCTTGCTCCCCCGTCAACCACAGACTTACACGACCAACGGCTAAAGAGCTTTATCAAAAATCATCATCACCTAAATATTCAGCATATTATATATATCAGTACGACCGGTGTTTATGGCGATAGCGAAGGGCAATGGATCACTGAAAAAACGCCTACTCAGCCTGCAGCCGAAAGGTCAAAGCGACGCTTAGATGCTGAGCAGCAGCTATTCAATTATCAGCAAAAAACCAGCACTCCGACTTCAGTTTTACGTTGTGCTGCAATTTATTCATGTAAAACTGTCAATAAGCAACGTATCACAGCCAATCACAAACCTGTCATCGAGGCTGCGAAAGCACCGTTTACCAACCGAATTCATCTCGACGATTTAACTGAAGTTTGTGTTAAAGCTATGCAATATCCGCCAAAACAATACGCTATTTACAATGTAAGCGATGGTCATCCTAGTACAACTACCGAACATGCCTGGTTACTAGCTGATTTAACGGGTGTAACACGCAACAAAGAAATCAGCCTCACAGAGGCGGCTTACTACTATAGCCCTGCCTATATGAGTTATCTGAATGAATCAAAAAAAATTGATATTTCGAAACTAAAAAAAGAATTAAAGCCTGAGTTTAAATTTGAAAATGTCATCGATGGTATTAGTAACTGTCTGAATCGTTAAATACAGATAAAAAAACTTAACTAAAACTTCGAATTAGATCTGATAAAAGACTTAATAATCCCCAAATACCACTAATGACTAAACCTAGAACCATCACATTAATAAGGATGACACTCAGATAAGCTATATAAAAAATCTTGCTGCCAAAATCATTCAGCTTTATTGCAAGAAACGAGCTCCTATCAATACTCGATATATTCATAAATAAGCCAATGAAAGTTGAGATAACAACAGCCAGTACCGTTAAACCAGCCGGTATAAACATGACCATTAAACTGAGTTTAGCGAGAGTTTCGGGTGACCAGTCATCAATCATAAAAGTGTATCCTAATTAGGGATGTTCAGCGCAACCGCCACTTTATGATAAATCGCCCGTTGCATTGATTCCAGTACCCATCGAATAAAACTTGCGGTTAAATTCATATCAACATTAAATTGATGTCCGAGTGCAGACAAGATTCTCATCATTAATTTTTTGACTAAACCAGATACTTCTTTGGATACCTTACTTACTTGCTCAAGAGCATAAGATAACCTGTCAAGAGCAGTAAAACTATCTGATAAATTCGATAAGGTATTTACCCCTGTCACTTTAAATGCTTTATTTATTACATAGTTAATCGCCGCATGAAAAAGTGCAAATGTATTATCAAAGCCACTAAATATCCCATTATCCAGCCAGTTTTCAACCATCTGATCAGATATAGTATTGAACTGACTTTTGTTTCTTAATGTTTCCCAGTCAACTGTTTCACAGGAATTAATATAGTGTTTCATCATATGTTTAAAAGGATTGATAATGCTTGAATTGCCAACATACATACCATTACCTGGCATCGGGTAATGTGTAAACGGCCAGCTAGGCACCATACTTACAGGGTCCTGCCTGTTATAAACCCGGAAAATATTCTCTTGCTTAATATTACGTGTAAAATCGGAAGCGTAATCAATACAACCAACACGAGGCGCACCAAAAGTATAAACAATCGGTGTCATACTATCTTTTCTCGGACCTGATTTAAGCCATTCAGCCGTTAATGTCGCAAGTGCACCGCCTAGACTGTGGCCTACGATGTGAATAGTGCTTATATCCTTGGGTAGTTTTCGAGATAGCTCATCTCGAAATGATTTAAAAGTTAAATCAAATCCTTCATGCACTCGATTGCCATTGGCATTCATACGAGTTCCTACATTGGCATCTGTTATCCAGTCTTGCAATGAAGCTGTTCCACGAATAATTACTATAGCTTCATTATTTCGAGTTTCTATTCCGCGACCAATAACCCCGAAGCCACTTTCTGCATAAAATGTAGAGACACCTGAATATCCCTTAAATCTCGAGTCTTTACCAAAGATAAACTCGTTCTTGAATTTAAGGTTAGTTGTTTTTATCGTTTCGGAGAAATCACTTCCTTCTCTATAGTTATATACATCTTCTGCAGCTATTGATGCTTTTAAAGGGTTTATATAATTCATACTGATATCCTTATCTTGAAATTAATATTCATTATTTAATTAAACGACAAATTCCTGTATATGTACTTGTACGATACATTTCTCCCTCATCACTAGTATTAATATCACAGCTAAAGTTCAGAGGTAAGAATACTTCTTTCTTGCCATTTAAAAATTGAAATTCACTATTCTTTTCAACTCCTGATTTTGCTTTATAAAAAGCCGTGTAATTTTCATTATCGTATACAAAAGATACTTTCTGAAAAAATCGATTCTCTTCTATAGAAAACCTTGTCAAACCATAACGGTATACTGACGGAAATCTAAACTTTCCATTTTCATCAGTGACTGTTTTTTGTGTAGTTACATAGGTATCATTTTCATCCACTTTTCTTTCTAGTGATACACCTGAAAGCGGTTTACCTGCGTTTGTTAAAACACCATTAAATTCAGATGCCTGATACACTTTAAAAAAATCAAACAGTCCCATAGCAAAACCTTTTTGCGGAAAAAATATGATAAAAAAAGAAAGAAGAAAGAATGATAAATAGTCCTTTTTATTGAATGAATTCATTTTTGTGAAATCTTCCTAAGATCACTACTACTATAACTAAAGCAGATATTATATTTTAGCTTAACTAATCAATAATCTGATACTGATTTTTACCAAATTCTTTTGCTTTATACAAACCCTGATCGGCTCGCTTAATGATATCGTCCAGATCCTTGTCACTTTCGTTAACCGTCGTAGCACCTACACTGATCGTAACCTTACCGATATTGTCAAACTCATGCTGATTAATAATGTTTACAATTTTGTCGGCAAGTATTTTCCGGCCTTCAAGATCACTATCCGGTGACATTATTATAAATTCTTCACCACCCCAGCGTCCAAAGTAATCTGATCCTCGGGTTGCATGACGTATAACGTCCGCCACTTTTTTAATCACCAGATCACCGATATCATGACCATAGTTATCATTAATTTTTTTAAAGTTATCAATGTCGAGCATGAAAATAGAAAATTCATGTTGATGCCGAGCAAATCGACTGAGTTCTATTTCACAGACTTCAATAAATTTACGACGGTTATATATTTCTGTTAAAGGATCAATGCTGGCTAATTTTTCAAGCTGCTCTGTTTTCTCTTCAAGTGCACGCGTTCTAGTATCTACCAGGTCTTCAAGTTTAAACTGATATTTATACAGTAATATATTTAGATCTTGAGTTTTTTTAAACGAACGACTGGCAATAAATCCTCCAGCGCAGGTTACTATAAGAATAAGAAGACGCATCCAGAGTTCAGTGCCTTCTGCATAAAGCAGGCTTTCAATATAAGATTCATCGGGCTCAATAATAAATGAATCGATTAAGGCATCAATTAACCAGATCAGCAATCCAGCAACAAAACCCATTAGAGTAAAAACATTTGGGTTTTTTATCGTTGTTGGTATTAACTGATTTTGTTCCTTGTCATCCATTAGCTATGATTCCACAGTTAGTTCTGGGCTGATTTAATAATCTCTTTTAGCTTATCCTGAACATCACCGTCTTCAAGGTTAATGCCTTCCAGACTAATTCCACTATCTTCCAACGATTGCTTTAAGGATTCGACATCAATGTTTTCAAGGTTGATATCGTTTTTATCCATGAACTCTGCAATCTGCTCTTTATTTTCCATTGCCATATCCATTAGCGTTTGTGGATCCATCTGCTTTACTTTTTCAACAACGGCCTCGGTAACTGATTCTACCGATGCATTTTTAACACTATCTAATGTTGCATTCAGTTCGTCGCGATTTTGTTCATATAAATAAATCGCTCCACCAACTATAATAGCTACGATAATCAGGTTTATCAGAATTTTCACTCAAATCTCCTTTTATTTTTCTTCTTTTTCGGTAATGCCAAGACTGTGCCAGATGTCATCAACATGTCGTTTCACTGCTTCATCCATGACAATAGGTCTACCCCATTCACGATCGGTTTCTCCCTGCCATTTGTTTGTTGCATCCATTCCCATTTTTGAGCCAAGCCCTGAAACTGGTGAAGCAAAGTCTAAATAATCAATAGGCGTATTTTCAACCATTGTGGTGTCACGTGCTGGATCCATTCTAGTTGTCATTGCCCATATAACATCATGCCAGTTCCGTGTATCAACATCATCATCAACGACAATCACAAATTTGGTGTACATAAACTGCCGCAGGAAAGACCAAACTCCCATCATCACCCGTTTAGCATGACCGGGGTATTGTTTTTTCATGCTGACAATCGCAACACGGTATGAACAACCTTCCGGTGGTAAATAAAAATCTACTATTTCTGGAAACTGTTTTTGCAGGATAGGCACAAACACTTCATTAAGTGCTTCTCCTAAAATAGCCGGTTCATCTGGGGGACGACCGGTATAAGTACTGTGGTAAATAGGATTTTTTCGATGCGTTATTTTTTCGATGGTAAAAACCGGGAACTGGTCGACCTCATTATAGTAACCCGTGTGATCACCAAACGGACCTTCATCAGCAAATTCGTCAGGATAAATATACCCTTCTAATACATATTCAGCAGAAGCTGGAATTTGTAATTCACTTAGCTGGCATTTTGAAACTTCTGTTTTTTCACCACGTAATAATCCAGCAAAGGCATATTCAGATAATGAATCGGGTACCGGTGTTACCGCGCCTAAAATAGTGCCGGGGTCTGCACCAAGAGCAACGGCAACCGGGAATGGCTCGCCCGGATTTTTTTTCTGAAATTCTAAAAAATCTAATGCGCCACCACGATGAGAAAGCCAGCGCATTATTACTTTATTTTTGGCGATGACCTGCTGTCGATAGATACCTAAATTCTGGCGTTCTTTTTCTGGCCCTTTGGTGACAACTAGACCCCAGGTTATTAACGGCGCTGCATCACCTGGCCAGCAGGTTTGAACCGGGATGTTTGATAAATCAATATCATCTTTTTCAATGATAATCTTTTGGCATGGTGGATTTTTTACCACCTTCGGCGCCATGTTTAAAACCTGTTTGAATACAGGTAGTTTTTCCCATGCATCGCGCATGCCTTTTGGTGGCTCAGGTTCTTTTAGAAATGCCAGCAGTTCACCCAATTCACGTAAAGCAGAAATATCTTCTTTACCCATACCTAGTGCTACGCGTTTCGTGGTACCAAATAAGTTACCCAGCACTGGCACATCTGAATCTTTTACATTTTCAAATAAAAGAGCAGGACCGCCAGCACGTAAAGTGCGATCACATATTTCTGTCATTTCTAAATAAGGATCAACTTCCTGAGTAATACGTTTTAGCTCACCCATCTTCTCCAGTTGATCAGTAAAATCACGAAGGTCTTTATATTTCATTAAATTGAATCCAGATAATCCTGTATGAAGAGTCTCAGATTTTTTCGCACAGACTTTTCTCTCCAAAAATCTTTAGGGCTACTACCTGATGGTATAAAGTGTGTTAGTTTAAATACTGCTTTTGTACAATCATACATAAACATACGAAACGGTCGATATATACCAGTAACCCCTTCCAAATCTTCTAACATAACTCCGGCAACAAGATTTGTTTCATCACTTTTACAAATTTCCTGACTTCGATTTTTATGGTTAAATTGGAATGTTTCTGATTGATCAAAATCTTCAATGACCTTGTATTTTGTATTCGCAGGTGCATAACGTTTAATTAGACTCAATGAAGTGTTACCTAATTCATTTGTAATCTTGTCAGAATCTAAGTCTTCAAATGTTCCCGTATCATGACGAACAACCAGTGTTATATGGCCACCATTTCTTACTAGCCATTTATTATTTTCTTTTTCTTCGGTTTTCTTTTTGTTCGAGTGTGTTATGGCAATTTCTGCAAGATCTTTATATTTACCTGATGGGTATTTAACCATATAGGCTTTATATGCATCTTGCTTATCAATCAATACAACCGATTTCCAATATTCAAATTCTTCGTTATTTTCTGACTGCTCTTGTTCTATCGGTCCATAAAGTGATTTTAATTTTTTCGCAATTTCTTCCG
>Ga0316207_10002706_pt1 | contig 17607 bp, 15 predicted proteins | sample 6weekpyrite_MG_FD_204943 | JGI IMG/M metagenome (GOLD analysis project Ga0316207, IMG submission 204943) | Microbial mat bacterial communities from mineral coupon in-situ incubated in ocean water Damariscotta River, Maine, United States -... | ecosystem: Environmental > Aquatic > Marine >...
TTTAATCTTTAATCTTTAATCTTTAATCTTTAGATTTTGACTTACCCTCCCCATCTGAGCAAGCCGAAGCGCAAGTGATTTCTGTAGGGCTTTCTGCGAGGATGTCTGAGCATGTTGTTTATGCGAGTTCCGCAGCAGCCACAGAAATCAGGAGTAATGAGGGTACATTCATCGCTTTTTGATGAAGGCTTGTGATCTGGGGCGTATTCTTTGCGTTAGGTTTCTTGTACGAGCAAGAAAGGTAACACGCCTATCGGTGCGCGAACCGATGCCTTTGATTTTGACTTTTACACCCCCCTTAAACTTCACACCTTACCCTCACCAACAAACCAAAGGCTAAAACAAGGATAGATTTACTATTAGCGTTATATTCGGATTGTGTTACATTCGGTACTATAAAAAATAGTACCTTGTTCCTACATATAGTACCCAAAAGGCACTTGGCACCTTAGTAATATAGTTATGCTCTTTAGGGAAGAAAGATATGAGTCGTAAAGAACACAAGCCAGATGAAGTCTATGCAAAAAATCATATCCATACATATCTTAATATACATTATCCCGGATATACGACAGATGAATCTTTTACAGATGACCCGGATTATGTTTTTATGCATGAGTCAAAAAGAATCGGCGTTGAATTTTCACATATAACTATAGAACAGCTAATGGAGTGGACAGCTCGAAAACAATTTGATCAACTGAAGCATGATGTTAGGTATATATTAACAATACCTATTGAACCTCATATGTGGATTCAAAGATGCCTTAATGATAAAAACCCACTCTTTACGAAATATATAAAAAATGGAAAATTAGATGAATGTTGGTTGCTTTTACATCAAGGTGATAATTCAAGGAAATGGTTTATACCAGATAACCCAAAGCTATTAGAAGTGATGCAAGTATATGCTTCAAATTCATCAACAAAATTTAAAAAAATCTTATACTTACATCAAAATAATGAAATTAGTGAATTGAAAGTACTTGAAAAAAAAGGTATTAAACATGTTTTAGCTTTAACTCCTATTTTGCAAGAAGGCTGGAGAGCACAAGAATTGACTTTAGTACAGACTACGATTAATAACGGAATGAAGTACGTAAATTTAGAAGAAATTCCTATAGAAGATCATGTTTTTATTCCATATCTAGAATCCGGTGTAAGACATGGAGACCCTAGATCAAAAGCATAACAAGATACTTGAGTTTGTTCGCTTTCGCTCACGAGGTGCTACGCAGAAGACGCGCGCCCCCTCAGTCAATTCGTTACGCTCAACAGAATTTAATATGGCTTTTATTTTAGTACATTTGCAAATGTTTTAGAATTTTACACACCTAGCCCAATAGCAACTGGCATTTTCTAGCCACCCTTTGATTGCCAGACAACAATCACTTAATTCTTATACGCTCGCACACAATTTCTACCCGCTGCTTTTGCTTCATAAAGTGCTTTATCGGCATTTGATAATAAAGAATCGATAGAGTCTGTTGTTGCCTGCAGTATCGCAACACCGACAGATACTGTATATGAAATTTCCTTACCATCCACGATAAGACTTTTTTCACTTGTATTCTGACAAATTCGTTCAGCTAGCTGAAGAGCATCTTCCAAATCTGTTTCCGGTGCAAACACGGCAAACTCTTCACCACCGGTACGACCAATAAAATCTGTTTGACGCATACTGTCTTTGCAAATATCGCAGAAGTGTTTTAAAACTTCGTCGCCTGCATGGTGACCATATTTATCATTAACTAATTTAAAGTAATCCAGATCCATCATTAAAACTGCCACTGCCCTGTCATAGCGCTGTGCGATTTCAATTTGCTTTTCTGCTTCGGTATAAAACACACGTCGGTTATATATCTGGGTAAGATCATCATAACGCGCATATTTTAACAGTCGCTCTTCCATTTCTTTGCGCTCAGTGATGTCCCTCGCTATACCCTCTACACCAATCGGATTTTTATCTTCATCCATCCGGATATAAGCATTGGTTAAAATCCAGCGACCACTGCCATTTTTATGTGTTAGACAGGCTTCCACATGACGCGCTTTACCTTGACCTTCTTTTAATGATGCCAGTACCGTTTCGCGATCCGACGGCGTACAATAAAAATCGGCCAGCGGCTTACCCATCATTTCTTCCGGCTCATAACCCAGAGCATCCTTAACTGATGGTGACATTAAAGTTACCAGCCCCTGCATATCGGTACGGTAAAAAACATCTGGCATATTATTTAGAATGGATTCAATATCACTGCGCGACCTTGCCAGATCAGTCATGGTCTTTTTCGACTCACTCAGATCTTTGATTGTACCTATTGAAGTTTTTGAACCATCGGTATCGGTAAATACACCAACATTGATTCTGACATCGATAACAGTTCCCTGTTTACTTTTTACCCGAAATTCGTATTCCTGCGGGACATCATCTCCCTGTAAGCGGGCATGATAATAATGATTTACTTTTTCCAGATCTCCTTCATAAATATAAGGAGGGAATGGCTGCCCAATCAGCTCTTCTGTTGTACCACCAAACAGATCAGCAAGCACTGAATTTATATAAACAAAGCAGCCGTTTTCAATAAAAAACACGCCGTCATTATAATGATTCAGTAACACCTTAAACTTCGCAAGCGTTAAGTTTTTTGTATCCACATCCCTTCCCTTTTCCTGCTGACTTAGACTTAAGACATAGCGTCTAAAGCTGTCAATCTAATACTCAATTTCTATTACACGTACACCTTGAAAATTAGTCAAAAAAAAGCGTGGTAAACCACGCTTTTTTTATCTCGAAATAAAGTTTACAAACTGAAACTTACTTCTTTTTGTTAGCTGCAATGCGTAAGCGTAACGCATTTAGCTTTATAAACCCGGCCGCATCTTTCTGATCATACGCACCTTCATCATCTTCAAAAGTAGCGATACGCTCATCGAATAATGAGTCATTCTCAGAACGACGACCCACTGCGGTGACACTGCCTTTATACAACTTAACACGCACATCACCATTTACGGTTTCTTGTGATGCATCAATCATCTTCTGCATCATCTCGCGCTCTGGGCTCCACCAGTAACCGTTATAAACCAGTTCGGCATATTTTGGCATCATAGAGTCTTTTAAGTGCGCGACTTCACGATCCAGTGTTAATGACTCAATGGCGCGATGCGCTTTCAGCATGACCGTACCACCCGGTGTTTCGTAACAACCACGTGACTTCATACCAACATAACGGTTTTCTACGATATCTAAACGACCAACACCATTTTCACCGGCTTTTTTGTTCAGGGTTTCCAGTACGGTTGCCGGCGTCATTTCAACACCATCAATAGCCGTGATATCACCTTTCACATAAGTCAGCACCAGATAAGTCGGCTCATCCGGTGCCGCTTCTGGTGAAACACTCCAGCGGTACATGTCTTCTTCAGCTTCTGTCCATGGATCTTCTAATGGACCGCCTTCATAGGAAATATGCAGCAGGTTAGCATCCATTGAGTATGGTGACTTTTTACCACGTTTTTGTTCAACCGGAATATTATGTGTTTCACAATAGGCCATAAGTTTTTCACGTGAATTCAGATCCCATTCACGCCATGGTGCGATCACTTCGATACCTGGCGATAAAGCGTAAGCGCCTAATTCAAAACGCACCTGATCATTACCTTTGCCGGTCGCGCCATGTGAGATTGCATAGGCACCAGTCTCTTCAGCAATTTCAACTAAACGCTTTGCAATTAAAGGGCGCGCAATTGAAGTGCCTAACAGGTACTCACCTTCGTAAATAGTGTTAGCACGGAACATAGGGTAAACATAGTCACGTACAAACTCTTCACGCAGGTCTTCGATATAGATTTCTTTTACACCCATTGCCTGTGCCTTAGCACGAGCCGGCTCTACTTCTTCACCCTGACCAATGTCAGCAGTAAACGTAACCACCTCACAATCGTATGTTTCTTCCAGCCATTTTAAAATGACTGATGTATCCAGACCGCCTGAGTAGGCAAGTACGACCTTCTTTTTAGACATAGATGTTTCCTGAAAACTATCGAATATTTGAATTTGGGGGATTATACCGAACTCAGCCCGCGGTATATAGCGCAATCAGTCAATATATGTGCGAATAAGTGGTGTAAATTAGCGTACTAATTGCACCTGGACACGGCGATTAAATTTTCTACCGGTTAAACTGGCATTACTCACATGTGGCCGAGCTTCACCTTTGCCTCTTAAAAGTAGCTTTTTCTTCGGCACACCTTTTGAAATCAGGTACTTACTTACAGCCCTGGCTCGTCTTTTTGATAACAACTGATTCAGGTATTTGAAACCAATACTATCGGTATGACCTGTAATTCTCAGCTTTCTGATACTTTTATCGTTTTTTACATAAAGCGCTATGCGATCGAGTAACTGTCTCGCATCTCTCTTTAAACGCGCACTGCCTGAATCAAACATCATGGACGTGTTTTTTACTTCGTCATAACCAAAAGGCAATAACTTTGCCTGACAATTAACAAACTTAGGCAGATAATCACGGAAATTCACGGTTGAGACGGCTACCGAAACATCTTCTGTGCTATCGGCCCAGTCCCTGAAGTGCAGGCTTGGCTGCATCCCTTGCTGCAGCTCATATATCATGCGCAAAGCCGTATTTCGGGTGAAATAAATAGGGGTTTTGCCTTTAATCAAAGGCGATCTGGAGAGCTCTCTTGGTACAATATGCGGCTTCCAGTAAGGTGGGCTGGAGTACAGAAGCGCGATCGAGTCTTTAACTGGAGGCTGTTTGACTTTGACCAGAAATGACAACTCTCCGCCAGCTGAATGCTGGAAAATAGCCTTACCAAAGCCCGGAATCTGCTGTTTTAGCTCACATTTGACCGGCGACTCTGATACTGCCCACTCTGCATTTTCAATCGGCAGCTCATAATGCTGCACCGCCTGCACAGGATATGCTGCCAATAACAGCATAATACCCATACCCTGGGCACGAAATAATTGATTTTTCAGACAGCGTTCCATACCTGCAATAGCGGCAAGTATGGAAAATACTTTATCTTTATTTTGAGTGTGTGGCCGAGCTAATCATTTTTAGCCCGCCATTATGCATGACAAGGTGTATGCCGGTTTGCTGTGCTGCCACGATTGTACTATCAGCATCATAAACATTGAGTATGAGATTCACGTACAGATTTTTTCCATTCAGTGCAAAAATATCGGTACTATCTGCTTTTACATACTCTCCCTTTGCCTCCGCAAACTTTGTCTTTAGTGCCTGCAGGTAACGACTAACCTCGGCCACTGAAGTCAGTACTATAATTTTATCAGCCTCAACATAGGTGACAGGTAGGTGCATCAACCCTGACAAGGCATCAGCATCGAATTTATTAATGGCTGCCGTATATTGCTTAATCCATTTTTTAAGCTCAATATTACCATCGAGCGCCTTTTCCTTTACTTGTTTTTCTTTCGCCGACATAAAGCCAATAAGCTTCTTGTTGAACGCAATCATATTACTGCGCTCTTCACTGCAACTACCAAGCGTACGACTACAGACATTATTTATGACTATTTTGTAGCTGCCATCTTTTTGCTCCACTTTTCTGATAATAATCTCCATCTCATCTGAGCCCACTTCTTTCTCTTCTGAGCGGATTAACTGGTCTGTATACGTTTCAATGCCCTGCGGGCTATAACGATCCGCCCACTCACCAGCTGCAGTCCACATTTTTTTACACATTGCTTCGGTATTACAAACCGGTGCAGTCTGCTTAAATACAGCATCCTCAGTGATTGCATTTTTTTTACCTAAACACCCCTGAAGCAAGGCACTTACAAAAATTAACAACAATAGTTTTTTCATTATTTTTTTCTCTTCTAACTCAATATTTTCAATAACCAAATTCGCCGCTAAAGCTGCCTTTTTTAAAATCGATAGTCAGCCATTTCGGAATAAAACTTTCAGGTCGCTGTATTTCAAAATCACTCTTAACAGGTTCCGGTTCGGCATCTTTTATCATGCAACCGGCTGTCATGACCGGGTGAAAGCTGACGCTAAGTTTATCATCAACCCGGATACTATCTGACTGGCGCTGAACATCATGAAACAGTACCTGCTTTCGAATAAGGCAGCTAAAATACAGTTCCATTTCGGCAAACAGAGTCGAACTACGTTGTGCGAGTGCTTTGTTTGCCGATTTACTTAAACGAACATCTACCGGTCTGTTTTGTATTATTATCTGTGTCATCTCATCCTCCGGGTGACAACATCATAACCCAGACAAAAATATTTACCAGAAGCTTTAGAACAAAACCTGCCATTATGCATTTACAGAAAATATAAACAAAAAAAAGGCCGCATAAAGCGGCCTTTGATGAAGTGAAGCCTTTTGCTTACTTTTTCTTTGGCGCATAAATATCAGTACAGGTACCTTCGGCCACTTCCGCAGCAAAGTTTAATGTTTCTGATAAGGTTGGGTGTGGATGCACGGTTAATGCCATATCTTCAATATCGCAATCCATTTCCAGAGCAAGCGTTGCTTCTGCAATCAGCTCGCCGGCATTAGGTCCGACAATACCGGCACCAATTAATTTATGGTTTTGATCGAAGATCGCCTTGGTCATACCATCATCGCGACCGATTGATAACGAGCGACCACTCGCTGCCCACGGGAACGCACCCTTGGTATACTGAATACCTTCCTCTTTACACTGTTCTTCCGTTTTACCCATCCATGAAACTTCAGGGTCGGTATAACAAACCGACGGAATCGTTCGTGCATCAAAGAACGACTTCATACCAGAAATAACTTCCGCGGCCACTTTTGCTTCATGCGTCGCTTTATGCGCCAGCATTGGCTGACCAACAATATCACCAATTGCAAAGATGTGATCAACATTAGTACGCTGTTGTTTATCAACACTGATAAAGCCACGCTCATCAACAGCAACACCGGCTTTGTCGGCATCAATCAATAAACCATTCGGACTACGACCAATGGCAACCAGCACTTTATCAAAGGTGTCTTTCTCTGGTGCATTTTTACCTTCAAACGAACAGACCATACCTTCGTCAGTTGATTCGATCGCCGTCACCATCGTATTAAGGTAAATGTCTTTGTAACGCTTTTTAACCCGACGCTCTAATGGACGAACAATATCGCGATCAGCACCCGGAATTAAACCCGGTGATAATTCAACAACCGTGATTTCAGAACCCAGTGCGTCATAAACCATGGCCATTTCGAGACCAATAATACCGCCACCAACAACCAGCAGACGTTTTGGTACTTCTGCTAAAGCTAATGCACCGGTTGAATCCATTACACGCGGATCATCCCACGGAATGAACGGCAATTTAGTGACACGCGAACCGGCCGCAATAATGGCATTGTCAAAACCAACCACCGTTTTTTCGCCGTCTTTCTCAACTTCAATCGTATTTGCAGAAGTGAATTTTCCGTAACCGTGTACAATTTCAACATTACGTTGTTTAGCCAGGCCTTTTAAACCACCGGTTAATTTACCGATGACATCTTCTTTATTTTTACGAACCGCATCAATGTCAATTTCCGGCTTACCAAAAGTGACGCCGTGCTTAGCAAATTCTTCGGCTTCATTAATAATATGAGCCGTGTGCAATAACGCTTTTGAAGGAATACAGCCAACATTTAAACAAACACCGCCAATGCTGTCGTATTTTTCAATCAGGATAACCTTCAAGCCTAAATCAGCGGCGCGGAAGGCAGCTGTGTAACCACCAGGACCCGAGCCAAGCACAACAACTTGCGCCGACTTATCGACATCTCCACTAAAGCTTGCCGCTGCAGGAGCTGGCGTTGTAGCCGGAGCGTCTTCAGATTTTGCTTCTTCTTTAGCCGGCGCTACCGCTTCTGTAGGAGCCGCACTGGCCTCACCCGCTTCCAGCTTCATCATCAGCGAGCCTTCGCTGACATTGTCACCAATCGCAACACAAATTTCTTTAATAACACCGGCTTGTGGTGAAGGAATTTCCATCGATGCTTTGTCAGATTCAACTGTGATGATTGAATCTTCTTCCGCAACGGAATCACCGACACTGACCAGTACTTCAATGACTTCAACCGCATCAAAGTCGCCGATATCAGGAATATTTACATCAATAATATTACTCATGTTTTTACCCCCTACTAAAGCAACAGACGGCGTGTATCGGATAACACACGATTCAGGAATGAAGTAAAACGGGCACCGTCTGCACCATCGATAACACGATGGTCATAAGACAATGACAATGGCAGCACTAAACGTGGTTCAAATTCGGTACCATTCCAGACCGGTTGCATCTTCGAGCGTGATGCACCCAGTATTGCAACTTCAGGTGCATTAACGATAGGTGTGAATTTAGTACCACCAATACCACCCAGGCTTGAGATAGTAAAACAACCGCCCTGCATATCTGATGGCTTTAACTTTTTCTCACGCGCTTTGACACTGATTTCGCCCAGCTCTTTTGCCAGTTCTACCAGTGATTTCCGATCGACATCGTTCACTACCGGAACCACTAAGCCATCCGGCGTTGCAACTGCAATACCGATGTTGTAATAGTTTTTCAGGATTAAGTTTTCACCTGATGCATCTAATGAACTGTTAAAACGCGGGTAGGCTTTTAACGCAGAAACAACGGCTTTCATTAAGAAAACCAGCATCGTAATTTTTACACCAGCTTCTTTATATTCTGCAACCATAGATTTACGGAATGCTTCAAGATCCGTAATATCGGCTTCATCAAATTGTGTAACGTGTGGAATGGTTACCCAGTTTCGGTGCAGGAATTCACCGGTCAGTTTATTAATTTTTGTCAATGGCTGAGTTTCAATTTCACCCCACTTACTGAAGTCAATTTCTGGCATTGGTGCAACGCCTAAACCACCTTTAGAAGAAGGGCCACCTTGTGACATGACCTTCTTCACAAAACCTTTTACATCTTCTTTGGTGATACGTGCCTTGCGTCCAGAACCTTCGACCGAACCTAAATCCACCCCTAACTCACGGGCAAATTTACGAATAGCCGGGCTGGCATAAGCTTTTGAAAATGTTTCTTCATTTATGCTGGCTGTCGGTGAAGGCTTAGCAGCAGGTGCTGCTTTTGGCGCAGGAGCTGGTGCTGCTTTAACTTCTTCGACAACCGCTACAGGCGCTTCGACTTTTGCCACCGGGGCTTCCGTTGGCGCTTCAGCCGGCGAATCCCCTGCAGGCTCAATCACCATCATTAAAGTGCCTTCAGCAACATTGTCACCAACATCTACTTTCAGCTCTTTAATCACACCGGCTTCCGGTGCAGGAATTTCCATTGACGCTTTATCTGATTCAACCGTAATGATTGAATCTTCAGCAGCGACCGTATCACCAACAGCAACCAAAACTTCAATCACTTCAACCGAATCAAAGTCACCGATATCAGGTACTAAAATGTCTTTACTCATATTCTCTCTCCTAACCTGTCTCTGCGACTATGCAAAAAGTGGGTTGGTTTTTTCAGTATCGATGCCGTATTTTTCGATCGCTTCAGCCACTTTCCCCGCCGGTAACTGGCCTTCGTCAGCCAGCGCTTTCAGCGCCGCGATTGCTACGTAATAACGATTCACTTCAAAATGTTTTCTTAACTGTGCACGTGTATCACTGCGACCAAAGCCATCAGTACCTAATACTGTGTAGCTTGCCGGTACCCAGCTGCGAATCTGATCGGCATAACTGCGGATATAATCTGTCGCACAAATAACCGGGCCACGACGACCTTTCAGGCATTGTTCAACATAGGCAGGTTTTGTATCTTCTAACGGATGCAAACGATTCCAGCGATCAGCATCCTGTGCCTGACGTGCTAACTCATTCATACTGGTTGCACTCCAGATGTCAGCATCAACACCCCAGTCCTGTTCCAGTAATTCAGCAGCGCCAATCACTTCACGCAAGATAGTACCCGAACCCATCAGCTGAACTTTTTTCTTCTTCTTGCCGCCGGCTTTGAATAAGTACATGCCTTTAATGATACCTTCTTCGGCTCCGGCAGGCATTGCAGGGTGCGTGTAGTTTTCATTCATTGTTGTAACGTAGTAGAAAACATTTTCCTGTTCTGCATACATGCGACGCAGACCATCCTGAATGATGACCGCCAGCTCATAGTTAAAGGTTGGATCATAAGCCACACAGTTAGGAATCGTACCTGCCATGATTAAACCATGACCATCCTGATGTTGCAGACCTTCACCTGCCAGTGTTGTACGACCCGCTGTTGCACCGATTAAGAAACCGCGTGCCTGCATGTCGCCAGCTGCCCACGCCAGATCACCAATCCGCTGGAAACCAAACATAGAATAATAAATATAGAATGGCACCATGTTGACGCCGTGATTACTGTAGGCAGTCGCAGCAGCAATCCAAGATGACATCGCACCGGCTTCGTTGATACCTTCTTCTAAAATCTGTCCACTCTTGTCTTCCTTGTAGAACATGATCTCTTTTTTATCCTGTGGTGTGTACAACTGACCCACAGAAGAATAAATACCGAGCTGACGGAACATACCTTCCATACCAAAAGTACGCGCTTCGTCCGGTACGATAGGCACAACATTTTTGCCCATCTTTTTGTCACGACACAATAATGTCAGCAAACGCACATAACCCATCGTCGTTGACATTTCTTTATCGCCACTGCCTTTTAATAAAGGCTCAAAAACTGAAAGCTCAGGCACTTCTAATGGCGCGGCAAGGTTTGAACGTGATGGTAAATACCCACCCAGTTCTTTGCGGCGCTCGTGCATGTATTTCATTTCTTCGCTGTCATCTGCCGGCTTGTAATAAGTACCGGCGGCGGCTTCTTCATCCGTCAAAGGAATATTGAAACGATCACGCACATAAATCATTTCATCTTCAGCTAATTTCTTCTGCGAGTGTGTACGCATCTGGCCTTCACCCGCTGCACCCATACCGTAACCTTTTACAGTGTGCGCCAGAATCACCGTTGGCTGATCCGTGGTTTCAGAAGCGGCTTTATAGGCGGCATACACTTTATGCGGATCATGACCACCACGGTTCAGACGCCAGATATCATCATCCGACATATTTGCCACCATGGCTTTTAATTCAGGGTACTTACCAAAGAAGTGCTCACGCACATAAGCACCATCTTTTGATTTATAGTTCTGGAAGTCACCATCAACCGCTTCCATCATGCGTTTTTGCAGCAGGCCATCTTTGTCTTTAGCCAATAACGCATCCCAGTAACCGCCCCAGATAACTTTAATCACGTTCCAGCCGTTACCGCGGAAGTTAGCTTCCAGCTCCTGAACAATTTTGCCGTTACCACGAACCGGGCCATCAAGACGTTGTAGATTACAGTTAATAACCCAGGTCAGATTACCCAGTTTTTCGCGTGAAGCTAAAGAGATCGCACCTAATGATTCCGGCTCATCGGTTTCACCATCACCTAAGAATGCCCAGACATTACGCGTTTTTGTATCGGCCATGCCACGGTCTTGCAGGTACTTCATAAAGCGCGCCTGATAGATCGACATGATTGGACCTAAGCCCATAGAAACGGTTGGGAACTGCCAGAAGTCAGGCATTAACCAGGGGTGCGGGTATGAAGACAGACCGTTTCCATCGACTTCCTGACGGAAATTATTTAGCTGATCTTCGCTCAAGCGGCCTTCAAGGAAAGCGCGAGCATAAGTACCCGGAGAAGCATGGCCCTGTGAGTAAACCAGGTCGCCACCATGATCATGTGATGATGCACGCCAAAAATGGTTAAAGCCCACATCATATAAAGTAGCTGCCGATGCAAAAGAAGCTATGTGACCACCAAGCTCCGTGCTCTTACGGTTCGCTTTCACAACCATCGCTACAGCATTCCAGCGGATATAAGCACGGATGCGCGCTTCTATCGCCTGATCACCTGGCATTTCAGGTTCCTGATGCTGTGGAATCGTATTTACATAAGCGGTATTAGCCGAATAAGGCAAATTAGCGCCGGAACGTCGTGCTTTATCGATCATCTGTTCTAACAGATAATGAGCACGCTCAACACCTTCGTTTTCAATCACAGACTCAAGTGCATCAATCCACTCTTGTGTCTCTATATTATCAATATCTACCAAATCAGTTGGTAACGACCCATCTATCGACATTGCTATCTACCTCTTGTAATCCGATCCATCGCCAAGTCTTACCATTGGCATGGTTTTTAGTGTCAGCTATCTTGTCGTTTTTACTCTTCAAGGTCAATATTTTTAACCTTTTTACAGAAACATAAAAAATAACAATATATTTTTCAGTAACTTATAGATCAAGAATAATTTCAGGGTGTTTTTTGAGCAGCAACTTTCACCCTAAAAATCAACCGTTTTTTAACACTTTAGACAATAATCATTAAGCATAAGACCTAGGAATAACAATATTACGCTTATATTGAACAAAATTTGCATAAAAAAATGCGAAATTTAAGTTGCCAAGATTATTTTGACAATTAATTCAATAACTTATAGATATAATAAATTTTTATGGCAAATCATTCCTGATAAAAATTTAATATCAACACAAGCCGGTTCAGCGCCTATACTTTATATACCCCCCATCCCAAAACAGGTGGCTGATCATGAAAAACCTCTTACCCTTATTCATGCTACTCACTTTATCCACGCCCTCATTTATAAGCGCTGAAGAGACCGCAGAATTCGTACAAACACCCTATAAAGCACAAAAAGTGGTATTCGACTTCTACCTTGATGATCCACTCAAGATGTCTACCGCGCTCTACTGGTTGCGCTCCCTGATCAACCCAATGACAGCACAACCCTATTCAATAGCTCCCGACTTTCATGACATAAAGGTAGTTATTCATGGTACTGAACTGGTGACGTTAGCTAAAAAGAACTATAAAAAGTACAAAACAGTGGTCGACAGAATGCGCTACTACACAGAATTTGGTGTCGAATTCAGAGTCTGCGCAATGGCCATGAAAGACTTTGATTATGAAATTAAAGACTTACACGAATATGTTCAGGTAGTCCCTTCAGCAATCACCGAAATTGCACACTGGCAGCTCAACGGCTACGCGCTGATCATACCGCAGGTACCTGCAAAGAAATTTTCTATTGATGAAATACGATAATCATTGATAAGCCCATCAATCAGAATATTAACAGCTATTAAAATACTTATCAAAAACACCCGCTTGATAGTTTTTTTCTATCACCATCATTGGTAATAACAATTTTGAAATAACTTGCGATTACATTATTGTTTCTAAGGCAATTAGAAAAAAACAATCGTGAGGACAATTCAATGGAACTAAAAGGAAGCAAAACTGAACAACACCTGAAAGATGCTTTTGCCGGTGAATCACAAGCAAACCGTCGTTACCTGTACTTTGCAGCAAAAGCTGATGTTGAAGGTTACAACGATGTATCAACTGTTTTCCGCTCTACCGCGGAAGGTGAAACCGGTCACGCCCACGGACATCTGGAATATCTGGAAGCTTCAGGTGATCCGGCGACTGGCCTGCCAATAGGCGGCACATCTGACAATTTAAAAGCAGCTATTGCTGGCGAAACACATGAGTACACAGACATGTACCCAGGCATGGCTAAAGATGCTCGTGAAGAAGGTTTTGATGAGATTGCTGACTGGTTTGAAACACTGGCCAAAGCAGAACGTTCACACGCTAACCGTTTCCAGAAAGCACTGGATAATCTAGACGGCTAGTCATAACTTTCGCTTACGCTGCGGGGACATCCATCCCCGCGGTTATCGTATTCAAGGAGCATGACCCATGGCCCGAGAAGGCAGCTTAGAAGCCCCAACCCGACACCCAATAGACTGGAAAAACTCGGATTTTTACAACGAGAAGTTGTTAAATAAAGAATTAGAACGGGTTTATGATATTTGTCACGGCTGTCGTCGTTGTGTCAGTTTATGCCATGCTTTCCCCACCCTGTTTGATCTGGTCGATGAATCTGAAACCATGGAAGTCGATGGCGTTGCAGTCAGCGACTACATGAAAGTCGTTGAACATTGTTACCTTTGTGACCTGTGTTATCTGACCAAATGCCCCTACGTACCACCACATGAATGGCAAGTCGATTTTCCGCATTTAATGCTACGTGCCAAAGCCATAGATTTTAAAAAGAATGGCAGTTCATTCAGAAATAAACTGCTATCCAATACTGATGCTGTTGGTAAAACAATAAGCCAGCCTGTTGTCAGTCAGGTCGTTAACTTTATCAATAAAGTTCCGCTCAGCCGCTCACTGTTAGATGCCGGCCTAGGCATTCATAAATCAGCACATTTACCTGATTACCATAGCAAGACGTTAAAAAAACGTTTAAAAAACCATTTCTCAGATAACACAGTAAAAGCAACTGACACAACAAGCGGAAAAGTCGCTCTGTTTGGTACCTGTTATGGTGAATACAATGAACCCCATTTAGGCGAAGATTTAGTGACTGTTTTTGAACACAATAAAATTCCTGTTGTGTTAATTGATAATGCTAAATGTTGTGGCATGCCAAAAATGGAATCCGGCGATTTAAAAGCCGTTGAAACAGCCAAGCAACACAATATCCCTGCGCTGGCAAAACTGGTTGATGAGGGTTTTGATTTAATCGCTCCTGTCCCTTCATGCGCACTGATGTTTAAACAGGAACTGCCTTTATTATTTCCCGAAGATAACGACGTACAAAAAGTTGCCGATGCTTTCTTTGACCCGTTTGAATATTTAATGCTGCGACATAAAGCAGGGGAACTTAATACCGAGTTTAAAAATTCACTGGGAAAAGTTGCCTACCATGTCGCCTGTCATCAGCGTGTTCAACGCATTGGTATGAAAACACGCGATATCCTGCAACTGATTCAGGAGACTGAAGTAAAAGCGATTGAACGCTGCTCAGGACACGATGGCACTTACGCTGTAAAAAAAGAGTACCACGATATTTCTATGAAGATTGCCCGGCCTGTAATTAATCAGGTCAAACAGGCCGAAGCCGATCACTACGGCAGCGACTGTCCTATGGCAGGTCATCAGATAGCAAATGGTATTGACGATAAAACACCAGAACACCCATTGAGTTTGTTACGACTGGCTTATGGTATTTAATCAGGATTATTTAAAATGAGTAAGCTCAGCAGAGACACATTATTATCACTTGAACAGTATTCTGAAATGCGCCCGGCGTTCCGGCAACAGGTAATGGAACACAAAAAATCACGTCGTGTTTTTCTCGGCGAGAATGCCACATTGTATTTTGAAAGCGAGCTGACCATGCGCTATCAGATTCAGGAAATGCTACGCATTGAAAAGACTTTCGATAAGGAAGGCATTCAGGAAGAACTAGACGTATACAACCCGTTAATTCCTGATGGAAAAAACTGGAAAGCGACTTTTATGATCGAATTTTCCGATGAAGATAAACGCAAACATGCACTTGAAAAAATGATCGGCATAGAAAATAAAGTCTATGTTTTAGTCAATGGTTTTGAACCTGTCTGGGCAATTGCCGATGAAGACCTGGAACGCGATACCGAAGAAAAAACATCATCTGTTCACTTTATGCGTTTTGAACTCAGCGATGACATGATTAATGGATTGCGGGATGGTTGCGCATTAACAATGGGGATTGAACACCCGGCATATACGATTCAACTTGAAATTAAAGACAAAAATATTCGTGATTCATTAATGGATGATTTGAATTAAGAGAATATTTCTTACCGCAAATGAACACGAATTAACGCAAACTTAAAAACAGAATATATAAATATATTAATTGAATGTTATTATGTGACAGTACTTCTAACAGATTCAATTTTAGTTAAAAGAAAAGAGCACGTATTTATAATATTGATTTTTCTGCGTTAATTCGCGTGCATTTGCGGAAAATTTAACTTATTTTTTTGAAAACAGCCTCAGCTATTTCCATTGCCTGTACGGTAGAGTCAGCCAGTACATTATAGTGCCCCATTTTTCTGCCAGCACGTGCTTCTTCTTTTCCATATAAATGTAATTTCAGTGCACTTTCAGAAAATAACACCTCCCAGTTCACAGGCCATACGTCACCTAACAGATTCACCATAACAACTGGTGAGATTAAACGGCTATCTCCAGGTTCTAATCCGCACAGCGTTCGCACCTGTTGTTCAAACTGAGTCGTTATTGTTGCATCTAAGGTATAGTGACTGCTGTTATGTGCACGTGGAGCCATTTCATTAAAGATAAGTTGATCATCACTGGTGATAAAAAACTCAACCGCAAGCACACCGACATAATCCATTAACTTTGCAAGCGCCATTGCTTGCTGCTGCGCTTTTTGTGTTAATTCGTGACCAATATTGGCAGGCACTGTTGATGTATGCAGAATACCATTAACATGTACATTTTCGGCCACTGGAAAAACTTCAACTTGACCCTGCCCGTTGCGCCCGAGAATAACAGATACTTCCTGTTTTAAATCCAGCATTTTTTCCAGTATGCACTCTACGGAACCAAATGCTTTAAACTTTTCTGTGACTTCTTCAGTTGAATTGACAATGGCCTGACCTTTACCATCATAACCAAGCGTTGATGATTTTAAGATGGCAGGAAAACCCGTTGTTTTAACCGCTGAGACGATGTCTTTTACAGAATGAATACCAGCGTAAGGCGTGGTCTCTAAACCCGCCTCACGTGCATAGGATTTTTCGCGGTCACGATGCTGAGCAATTTCAACCACGTCAGCCGAAGGTGCAACAAAGACTGATTCAGCCAGTTTGCGTAAAGTGGCAGCAGGAACATTCTCAAACTCAGTGGTTATTGCATCACAAAGATCAGCCATTTGCTGTATACCGGCTTCATCCTCATAACCACTACAAATATGGTGATCTGCAGTCATACCGGCCGGACTGTTTTTATCAGGATCCAGCACCACGGTTTTATAACCCATCGTGCGCGCTGCAACAACGAACATGCGCCCCAGCTGACCACCGCCTAAAACACCCAGTGTCGATCCGGGAAAAATCTTACTGGACGGTTTCATGCTGTTAAATTCATGATAAAGGTTCTAATTCCATGGCATATACCATCTCTTCCTGCTCCTTTCGGAAAGCATCCAGCTTATCAGCAAGCACTGTATCTGACACAGAAAGGATTGAAGCGGCATACAGGCCTGCATTTGCAGCACCGGCTTCGCCAATTGCAAAAGTGGCAACCGGAATGCCTTTAGGCATCTGTACGATGGATAACAAAGAGTCCATTCCCTTTAAATGCCGGGAAGGAACAGGAACACCAAGTACAGGGACCGTCGTTTTCGCCGCTAACATACCCGGCAAATGCGCAGCACCACCAGCACCGGCAATAATACAAGCCAGACCACGCTCACGCGCCGTTGACGCATATTCAAATAATAAATCGGGAGTTCGGTGCGCTGAGACAACTTTCGCCTCATAAGCAATGCCAAAGGCTTCAAGCTGTTCCGCTGCTTTTTGCATGACAGGCCAGTCACTATTACTACCCATGACCAGACCCACTTTGATGTTTTCTTTGTCAGACATTTATGTCTCTCCGCGCTTTGCGCTGGAAAAACAAGCTATTTTAACCATTA
>Ga0316207_10002707_pt1 | contig 17602 bp, 12 predicted proteins | sample 6weekpyrite_MG_FD_204943 | JGI IMG/M metagenome (GOLD analysis project Ga0316207, IMG submission 204943) | Microbial mat bacterial communities from mineral coupon in-situ incubated in ocean water Damariscotta River, Maine, United States -... | ecosystem: Environmental > Aquatic > Marine >...
CATAGTAAACCTCCCCCACCCTGTTCCGCAATTCCTGATATGCTTCAGCGTGGGCTCGAGCGTGGGGTCGGTGTCGGTTTCAAGCGACGGGTCGGCGTTTTAGAATGCTCTTCAATTTGTTGAAGAATAGGCCGCCCGACCGCTTTTATATTTAAAGAAGGCGCGGAAACCACATGCCCATTGTTGCCGCGAAGGTCCCCACTACTGTTACGCCGGTTGCGAGGACCAAACCTATGGCAACAACGGACTTTACAGCGGGACTTTTACTACGTTGTGCGAGAAAATAGCTTTCCAATATCAGAAGCGGTATAGCCATCTGGCCGAAATACATGAATGTGAGAAACGGGCCTTCGAAAGTTTTCGGGTCAATACCAATGCCGCCGGTTGTCATGAACCAGAACATCAGGCCTATGCGGAAAAACCAAACAGCACTGACGACCATGAACAGCCGCATGGCCCATTGGCGATGCTGGGCAATTTGTCGCTTGATGGCAAAATTTATTGTCAGCCCGCCAAAGGCCAGAATCAATGCAGCATCGAGGCTGATGGCAAGGTGGCCAACCATTCCGCCCGGAACGCCGCGTGTCCATACCAGATACAGCCCTGCTATGCTGGTTATGGAGGCCAGTACGATATAAACTCTGCCAACATAGCGGTGGAACCGGGGGAATTTGTTCCGGATTTGGGGGATAAGCTGAAGAGGGCCACTGCCAATGATGATGATCGCCACCAGTACATGAGAAGCTATGGCAAGGTTACCCATCATGTCACCGAATACATATCCATTGGGCAAGGTCGTATTGGCCAAACCGGGTAAACCAAATAGCGCTAACTCAGGGATATATTGGAAGGCTACATAAATAACGAAAATCCACTGACCGAGTGCTGCCGCCAAAAGCCACGCAATACTGGAATGCCTTAATATACGGTCTGGCCAAGGTTTTGGTTGGGGTAGAACGGGCTGGTTTGTTGAGGTTTCTTCATGCAATGATGTCGCTGTCGCCATCGTTTCTTTTCCTTTTCTTATTTACGGCGCGTCTCTCATGCGGTTTTTGTTCACTGCAGATTTTTGACGCTCCGGGAAATAAGTTTTATAAGAAGGCGTAAACGCCATTCTCGCCGATTTGGAAAACGGCCAGTATTTTTTCAGACTTTTTGATTTTTCGGAGGTTTTCTAAGTACGGGAAGGTGAAACGGCAGCGGTTAAAAGACTGCCTGAACATGACAGACTGAGCGAGGATTAAATACCATGACCACACTGCAGGCAAGGCGGCTGCCTCCCGCAATCATGCCCATTGAACCAAGCGACCTGATATGGCTCGCCTTCACACTATCTGTAGCAGCATCTATCGTGCCTATCGTGACCGGCGGAGTTGCCGGCCCATTAGCGGGTGTCGTTGCAGTCGTCGGATCTGGAGGCTGCGGCTGGCTCTGGTTTCTTTCTCGTAGCCTTTTTCGTAAAGAAAAACCGATAGAGCGCTGGAACATTTATACGATAGTGGTAATCGTTGCAGTTGAAGGGACCAGTAACCTGATTGGTGCGAACCTCACCAGCGGACCCAAGCCAGAAATGTATCGAATTATTGGCAATGCAGAAGCATTCATCTGCATTGGTGCTTTGGTTATGGTTTTTGCTGAAGTGCTTTCGGATTACGGTAATGACTTAAACAAACAAGAGCTACGCTTTCGCCAAATATTTATTCTAATGTTTGGTGTTATGATCGCACTCACTCTTTTATGGGTACTGAACGCCGATAAGAATAGTCTGGGTGGCCAATGGAAAGAGCCAGTTCTCATATCCACTGCATTGATCGGTATTGTTGGAACGAGGCTATGCATTTTTTTTCGGAAGCAAAACCCGCTTTCGTCATCAAAGAAACCCAAACTTGTTGGCGACAGAATCCTCGCCAAACGCATCATTCAGACACTTCAGCAAGATGGAAAGTTCACGATCCCGGAACTGAAAGTTGCTGATCTAGCGGAAATCCTCGAGGAACACGAATATAAGGTTTCACAGTGTATAACTGGTACGCTCGGGTACCGAAACTTCAACCATCTGATCAACTCACACCGTATAGACAGTGCTAAAGAGGCATTGGCCAATCCTGATAATAAAGAACATCCTATTTTGTCAGTTGCCTTCGATTGTGGCTTCAATTCCGTTGGCCCCTTCAATCGTGCTTTTAAACGGCAGGTGGGGATGACACCCAGGGAGTACCGGGCTGCTGTTGAGTAGGCTGTGGTTCATTGCGACTTGTATTGGAAATTGTGTGTTGAATTAAAATATTCCAAATAGAACGTTTGCTTTGCCAGCTTCTGGTAAAAAACGACTGATTGGGGGGCTGCTAAGGGCTACTTTCTGTTAGCAAAGCTGACCAAAGACAGTTTCGGCGCGAACTACCCCTGTTGACCCGAAGCTACCTAAAATCACCGCTGTTTTTCCAGCTCAGATCGCCGAGGACAAAAAGTCGCATTTCAAAACAAGATCTATTCTCTTATGTTGCTAACATTGAGCGGCAGTAGCTGCTCAATTGAAGACGCAAAAATGGATCGCCTATGAAGATGGATAGACCAGCCTACTCATACAGAGTTGATGAAGCTGTGCCTGAATTTTCTGATGTCGGCCCATGCACGGTAATGGACACACATTGCTCGCTTTGTGCACGCGGTGCCAAATGGATTGCGCACAATGATCGCCAAGGCGAATTTCGTATTATTCCTCTACAGTCCGATCTTGGGAACGCCCTGATGGTGCACTATGAGATAGACCCCACTGATCCCATGTCATGGCTTTTTGTTGAAGATGGATATGCGTACTCGTCAATGGACGCGGTGATCAGAGTTGGGAACCGGTTGGGAGGCGTGTGGAAGGCATTAAAAATTCTACGGGTAATCCCAAGGCGAGCACAAAATTACTTTTACAGCTTGATTGCTAGAAATCGATATCGGCTTTTCGGTAAAACTGATCTATGCAACTTGCCGGACCCTGAAGTTAGAAAGCGGCTACTAAATTGAAAATACTTATTTTAGGCGGCTATGGTGTTTTTGGTGGCCGACTTGCGTCACTTCTATCTGATATAGCGGAAGCAGACATTTTAATCTGTGGCCGGAACGGTACCAAAGCCTCTAGTTTTTGTCGAAGTTACATCGGTAAAGCCAAAGTTACCCCTTTGGAAGTGTCTCGAACTGACATTGCTCAAGCCGTCGAAATACACCGACCAAACGTTGTCGTTGACGCTTCCGGGCCTTTTCAAGATTATGGTGACAATCCATACGTCGTGGTCAAGGCCTGCATGGAAGCAGGTGTAAACTACCTTGATTTTGCAGATGCCGCAGATTTCGTTTTTGGGATTTCACAATTTGACCAACAGGCTAAAGACGTAGGCATATATGTAATGTCTGGTGTCAGCAGCTTCCCTGTTCTAACAGCCGCTGTTTTGCGTGAAATGTCGAAAGACATGGCAATTACATCTGTTAGCGGCGGTATTGCTCCATCTCCCTATGCAGGTATTGGCCTAAACGTCATGCGCGCCGTTGTTGGCTACGCGGGGGCGCCTGTGAAGTTGACGCGTAATGGTGAACAAACCCATGCAAACGGTCTTACCGAAAGTCTCCGATACACCATTGCTCCGCCGGGCCGCCTCCCCCTCCGGAATTTACGCTTTTCGTTGGTTGATGTACCGGATTTGCAAGTTCTCCCGCCCGAGCACGAAACTCTTGCAGACATATGGATGGGCGCTGCACCCATACCAGAAAGCCTGCATCGCATTTTGAACCTTTTGGCTAAGGCGCGGGCAACGTTTCGCTTGCCGTCTTTTGCTTCTTTATCACCCCTTTTTTATTGGGTTTTGAATCTAGCTAAATTTGGGGAACACCGAGGAGGCATGTTTGTAAAAGCGATAGGAATCAGAGGCGGCAAGACCATAGAAAAATCATGGCATTTGCTAGCAGAAGGTGATGATGGCCCATTCATTCCATCGATGGCAATTGAAGCCATTCTTCGGAAAAAAATTACAGGGACATCCCCAGTGGCTGGCGCTAGACCTGCTACCAAGGCACTTAACTTGGATGACTACCACGAGCTGTTTAAGGATAGATCGATCTTCACTGATTTTCGTAACTCAGAAGATTTGAATGACCCTTTATTCCAACAGATATTGGGGGCAAAGTTTGTAGAACTACCTAAACAGTTGCAGGCTTTGCATCGCGTCGAAAAAGAGCATTTGTGGGAAGGCGAGGCTCAGGTGTCTCGTGGCAAGAACCCATTCGCAAAGTTGGTTGCAGGCCTGATCGGTTTTCCTGCTGAGACAGATGACACCGCAGTTACAGTCAACTTATGTCCAGACGGCGATGGTGAGCGCTGGGAAAGAAACTTTGGCGGCAAATCCTTTTCCAGTTACCAGAGTGTAGGTATAGGACACAATAGTGGATTGTTAGTTGAGCGATTTGGTGTCGTTTCCGTTGCAATGGCAATTGTTATAAAAAATGATCAACTGCACCTTGTTCCGCGACGTTGGGAAATACTGGGCATCCCTTTGCCAAGAATGCTTTTACCATCGGGCGAAAGTTTCGAATATGAACAAGAAGGCGTATTTAGGTTTGACGTCGCAATCAGAGCGCCCATGTTTGGATTGATCGTTGCCTATAAAGGTTGGCTCAAACCAAAGTGAACTTTAGGTAAAATGGCATCAGTTTCTGGGTCATCCGCAGTGGTATATCTATTTGAAATTACGTATCTTAAATAACGAAAATAGGATCTCGGAGTGTCCGCTTATGGCGAGAAGTGGCCATTGCGGCTCTTGAATTGCTATGCCTGCGAAGAATGGAAATACAGACAGAATGTCTCACTAATTTGAGATGCTTCTGATTAGCAGAGAGCTTCCAAAACGGCAATGCCAGAGCGCTTGAGTTGTTGCTCTAGTCCGGCGTTTGCCGAATAATGCGGGATGGCACTGCGCCGCCAACCCAGTAAGCAAGTTCGGCGGGCTCTTCTATATCAAAGAACACCATGTCTGCACGTTTGCCGACTTCTAGTGTACCTCGATCAGAAAGGCCAAGTGCTTTGGCGGCGTTTCGAGTGATGCCTGCAAGTGCTTCTTCTGGTGTGAGGCCAAAAAGGGTGCATCCCATGTGAAGCATTAACTGGAGAGACTGCACTGGCGAGCTGCCGGGATTAGCATCAGTAGCAATGGCCATATCAACACTGGCTGCTCGCATCATTTCAGTGGGTGGGCGTTTTGTCTCTCCGAGTACATAATAGGCCCCCGGTAGTAAAACAGCGACTGTGCCGGCGCTTGCCATTGCCTGTATGCTAGCTGCACTTGCGTATTCCAGATGGTCGGCAGATAGGGCACTAAAATTTGCGGCCAATTTGCCGCCGGATTGGTCTGATAACTGATCAGCATGCAGTTTTACTTTTAGGCCATGTTTTTGGGCTGCCTCGAACACACGTGCGGTCTGTTCTGTGGTGAAGGCAATGGTCTCACAGAAGGCATCAACCGCATCGGCGAGGTCTGTCTCAGCTATTTTCGGGATCATGTCACAGCAAATATGTGTGACATAAGCGTCTGTATCGCCTGCAAACTCAGGGGGTAGGGCGTGTGCGCCTAGGAAGCTTGTGCGTACACTTATGTCACACAGTTTTGCGGCTTCTTTTGCGGCTTTCAGCATCTTTATTTCATCATCAAGTGTAAGGCCGTAACCAGATTTTATTTCAACTGTGGTGACACCGTCAGCCGCCAGCCGTTTTAGGCGTTTTGTGGCCGAGGCTGTTAATTCTTCAAGCGAGGCTTGGCGTGTTGCTTTGACCGTGGAGATAATGCCGCCGCCACTGCGGGCGATTTCCTCGTAGGAAACACCGTTTAGCCGCATTTCAAACTCGCGTGCACGGTTTCTGCCAAACACAAGATGGGTGTGGCAATCAATAAAGCCGGGGAAAGCCCAGTTGCCGTTGCAGTCTTCTATTGAGGTGGCTTTGGCATTTGCAGGTAAACTTGTTTCGGGGCCGACATAAGCGAGTCGGCCGTCTGTCACACCAATTGCACCGCTGTGCACTATGCCGTAGGGGGCCGTGCCTTTGGCCATGGTTGCGATATTCAAATTTGTATAAAGCCTATCAAACACAAAGGTTTCTCCCACATCAGCGCCTTGAAAAACTCTCTTACCATAGATGCAGGTTGACAGAAACTGTAACTTGTACAAGCTTGTATATACAAGTGAGGGTGAAATGCAAAAATACTATTTTTCAGAAGGGTTGATTGGCGCAGAGTGGGCGAAAGATATTTGCCTGACTGTTGCGCCTGATGGCATGATTTCAGAAATTGAAACTGACCATATTGCCCCTGCTGGCGCGGTGGTTTTTGGGCCAGTGCTGCCCGCAATGGCTAACTTGCATAGCCATGCTTTTCAACGCGGATTTGCGGGGCTTGCGGAATATAAAAGCCCTGGAAAATCTGATTTTTGGAGCTGGCGAGAGGCCATGTATGGTTTTGCGAACCATATGTCACCAGCAGTAACAGAAGTGATTGCATCGGCACTATATGTGGAGATGCTGAAGGCGGGGTATAGTGCGGTTGGTGAATTCCATTATTTGCATAATAGTCATATAGATCAATCACTTGCTATGTCTGATGCCATACTGACGGCTGCCGATAAAACAGGTATTTCTTTAACGCACTTACCTGTTTTTTATGAAGCTTCTGACTTTGGAGGAAAGCCAGCAGGCGCAGCTCAGGAGCCGTTTCTGCATACGGTAGATGAATTTACTAGGCTGCTGCAGATATTGGCACCAAGATTTGGAGGGCAGCACCGGTTGGGCGTGGCTTTTCATTCATTGCGAGCTGTGAAGGAAACCAGTTTTGCCCCTGTTATTGATTGCCTTGAAAAAATTAGCCTGACAGCACCTATTCATATCCATATAGCTGAGCAGATACGCGAGGTTGAGGCCTGCATTGATTATTGTGGAAAACGACCAATCGAATGGTTGTTAGACGCCTTAGATGTGGATCAACGGTGGTGCCTTGTTCATGCTACTCATTTGCTGGAACATGAGTGGCGGGGTGTTTCGGAAAGCGGCGCTGTCGTTGGCCTCTGCCCCACAACTGAAGCGAACTTAGGGGATGGTTTGTTCCCTATGTCTGAATATTTGAAACATGACGGTGCTTGGGGGATCGGCTCTGATAGTCATATTAGTGTTGATGCTAGGGAGGAACTGCGTCTGTTGGAGTATGGGCAAAGGCTGGCTCGCCAAGAGCGCACAGTCTTAACTGCTAGAGAAGGGGGGCACTGCGGTGAATTTTTATGGCAGGCTGCAGCGCTCGGGGGTGCCCAAGCACTTGCTCAGCCAATAGGCGAAATATCAACGGGAAAACGAGCGGATGTAGTTGTGCTTGATGCTTCAGCCCCAGCTTTTGCTGGCGCTTCTTATAGCCAAATCCTTGATGCTTACATATTTGCAGGGCAGCCAAACCCTATCAGTGACGTGATGGTTGCTGGAGAGTGGGTCGTGCAAGCGGGCAAGCATAAAAACGAAGATGCAATATTTGAGCGATACCGGGAAACAGTCTCTGAAATTGTAGCAAAACAGGGGCTTAATTAATGGAAACCCGTTATGAGGCAGTGAAGCGTCATGTGCTGAGTGCCATCGAGGAAGGCACATATGGTGCGGGTGATAAATTGCCAAGCGAAAATGAGCTGGTTCAGGCTCTGGGCGTTTCCAGAATGACAGTTAACCGTGCTCTTCGAGAATTGACCGAGCAAGGCCATATCGTGCGTAGAGCTGGGATGGGAAGCTTTGTTGCTGGGCGCCGTATGCGTGGGCATGCCGCTGATATTATCAGTATTCGCGATGAATTGGCTCGCCGAGGAGAGACATGGTCTGCTCTTGTTCAAACGGCTGAAAAAAAGTTAGCTCCAACTGATGTAGGCGGGGAGTTTTCAGATGTAATTTTACCTGAGTTCTTTCATCTGGTGATTTTACATCGGGGAGATACGAGGCCCATAGAATTGGAAGACCGCTGGGTGAACCCTGAAATTGCCCCCGACATGCTGGAGCAGGATTTTAACATAATTACGACCACAGAGTATTTACTGTCTGTGGCACCGTTACTGCACGCTGAACATGTAGTTCGGGCTGTCATACCTACAAATCATGAAGCTTTTCTTTTGGATGTAGATAACCAAACCCCATGTTTGGAAATTAGTAGGCGAACCTGGACAGGGGACAGGGTTGCAAGCTTTGCCAGGCTTTTATACCCGGGTGATCGCTATGAGCTTACGGCTCGTTTTGCAAACGTTGGTGCCGGCAAGCATACCTCAAAATAAAACTAATAAAATTAAAGGGATACCATGAAAAATAGACCCGATATCCATGCTCCAACGGGGGCAGAAATAAGCTGCAAAAGCTGGGCAACTGAAGCGCCGATGCGTATGTTGATGAATAATCTGGACCCAATGGTAGCTGAAAACCCTGATGAGCTTGTTGTGTACGGCGGTATTGGGCGCGCTGCACGCAATTGGGAGTGTTTTGATAAAATAGTATCAACATTGAAAGGCATGGAAAGTGATGAAACGCTCTTGGTTCAATCCGGGAAGCCAGTTGGAGTATTTCGCACCCATGAGGCAGCACCGCGCGTATTAATTGCCAATTCCAATTTGGTGCCAGCTTGGGCAAATTGGGAGCATTTCAACGAGCTCGATAAAAAAGGCCTGATGATGTACGGCCAAATGACAGCGGGTAGTTGGATCTACATCGGTAGTCAGGGCATTGTTCAAGGTACCTATGAGACGTTCGTGGAAATGGGTCGCCAACATTTTGGTGGTAGCCTAAAGGGTAAGTGGATTTTAACGGCGGGCCTTGGTGGTATGGGCGGGGCACAGCCGCTGGCCGCAATCATGGCTGGGGCTTCTTGCATGGCGATTGAATGCCAAGAAAGCCGTATCGATTACCGATTGAAAACTGGCTATTTGGATACTCGCGCTGAGACAGTTGAAGAGGCACTAGCTATTATTGAGGCAGCGCATGCTGATGGCAAAGCAATATCAGTTGGTGTGCCGGGTAACGCTGCAGAAATTCTACCTAAGATGGTTGAGAAAGGTATTCGCCCGGATGCGTTAACAGACCAAACCTCTGCGCATGATCCCGTGAATGGGTATTTGCCCATTGGGTGGACTGTTGAAGAATGGGTTTCAAAGCGGGAAACTGATCCTGATGCAGTGGCAGCCGCATCAAAGCCATCAATGGCAATCCATGTTAAGGCTATGCTGGCCTACCATCATATGGGCGTACCCACAGTGGATTACGGTAATAATATTCGCCAAGTAGCATTCGATGAGGGCGTGGAAAATGCTTTTGATTTTCCGGGCTTTGTACCAGCCTATATCCGCCCACTCTTTTGCAAGGGAGTTGGCCCTTTCAGGTGGGTAGCGCTTTCTGGTGACCCGGAAGATATTTATAAAACCGATCAAAAAGTAAAAGAGTTGATCCCTGATGATCCTCACCTTCACAATTGGTTGGATATGGCTAGGAGTAGAATTCAATTCCAGGGCTTGCCTGCACGAATTTGCTGGGTTGGATTGGGGGATCGTCACCGTTTGGGGCTAGCCTTCAACGAGATGGTGAAAAATGGTGAACTGAAAGCACCAGTTGTGATTGGTCGTGACCACTTAGATAGTGGATCTGTTGCCAGCCCTAACCGAGAAACTGAAGCCATGAAAGATGGCTCGGATGCTGTGTCTGATTGGCCTCTCTTGAATGCATTACTAAACACGGCTTCGGGCGCAACATGGGTAAGTTTACATCACGGCGGCGGTGTGGGTATGGGGTACAGCCAGCACTCTGGCATTGTAGTGCTGTGCGATGGCACTGATGAGGCTGCAGAGCGTGTAGGTAGGGTGTTGTGGAATGACCCTGCAACAGGTGTGATGCGGCATGCTGATGCAGGCTATGAAATTGCAGAAAACTGCGCGCGTGAAAAGGGATTAAACCTCCCGATGCTTGATTGATAAGTAAGGAATTATAATATGACATTTCACAAAATGATGCGCCGCGCAGGGGAGTTTAGCTTGAAAGACCTGCGCCACATCTATGAAAAGCCAACAGAGCTCACGCTTGACCAAGCCGATATTGAAGGTATTTCTCCAGCACGGCAAACTGTGACGGATTTGATTGACAGAGGTGATACTGCCTATGGAATCAACACAGGTTTTGGCTTGATGGCGAATACACATATCGCGGCTGATGATGTGAGGAAATTGCAGGAAAACTTGGTTTTGTCACATGCCACTGGCACTGGTCAGGCTTTGCCAGATGGTGTTGTCCGGCTTGTTTTGGCTATGAAGGCATCTAGTTTGGCGCAAGGATATTCGGGTGTTCGAGCAAGTGTAATTAGTGCATTGTTAGCACTTTTGGAGAACGGTTTTTATCCTGTTATTCCGGCGAAGGGCTCGGTTGGCGCATCGGGTGATTTAGCGCCGCTTGCTCATATGTCTGCAGTGTTGCTTGGATACGGAGATGTACGCCACAAAGGAAAAATCATTCATGCTAAAGAGGCTCTTACACTTCTAAATTTGGAACCAATGGCTTTGGAAGCCAAGGAGGGATTGGCACTTTTAAATGGTACGCAGGTTTCAACGGCGCTCGCTCTAGCGGGGCTATTTGAAATAGAAAATGTGTATGCGTCAGCGGTGATCGCTGGGGCAATGTCAGTTGATGCGATGAAAGGCAGCGATGTGCCTTTTGATGCGCGAATTCATGCTGTGCGCCGTCAGAAAGGTCAGATAGACGTTGCGGACTTGTATCGTAATTTGTTGGCGGGAAGTGAAATTCGCCATAGCCATGAGGATTGCGAAAAGGTTCAGGACCCTTACAGCCTTAGGTGTCAGCCGCAAGTGATGGGTGCCGCGCTCGGTGTTATGCGGCAAGCAGCGGATATATTATTAACAGAGGCTAATGCAGTAACTGATAATCCGCTAATTTTCCCTGATGAGGGCGATATTTTGTCTGGTGGTAACTTCCATGCAGAGCCTGTGGCGATGGCGGCAGACATGTTGGCGGTGGCCGTTGCGGAAGTTGGTTCAATATCTGAGCGCCGAACCGCACTATTAGTGGACCCAAAACTATCTGGTTTGCCAGCGTTTTTGGTTGCTGATGGTGGCTTGAATAGCGGGTTTATGATTGCGCAAGTAACCACTGCTGCGTTGGTGAGTGAAAATAAGGCTTTAGCACATCCGCATAGTGTCGACAGTATTCCAACTTCGGCCGGACAGGAAGACCATGTATCGATGGCAACATCGGCTGCCCGCAGGCTTCTTGATATGTCTGAAAATGCAGGGGCCGTTGTTGCTATTGAACTGTTGGGAGCCGCGCAAGGTGTTGATTTCCATCGGCCTAAAAAAACCAGTGACATACTTGAAAGTGTTCATGCATTGGTTCGAGAACGTGTTGATTTTTATGACAATGATCGTTTCTTTGCCCCCGATATTGAGGCCGTGCGTGAGCTGGTTGCTGCTGGTAGCCTAAATGCTTATGCTGACAGCATTCTACCATCGACATACATGGGGAGTAGCGCGCTTTGAGCGACATTTATGAATTGAGAAGGGGGAATTCGCCCCTTCTTGTCTCTATGCCGCATTCGGGTGAAAGTCTGGGGCCATATATGCCCCGGATGACGGAAGCTGCGCTGCGTATTGCTGATACTGATTGGCATTTACCCAAGCTCTATGATTTTTTGCCTGAATTGGATGCAACTGTGTTGGCAGCAAGCCATTCACGCTATGTGGTTGATCTAAACCGTGATCCAAGTGGGAAAAGTCTATATCCGGGCCAAAATGTTACGGAACTTTGCCCCACGACAACCTTTGATGAAGCCCCTATCTATAATGAAGGTGAAATGCCTCACGTGGATGAGATTGCTGAACGCGTCGAAACATATTGGCAACCTTATCACACTGCAATTGTGACAGAGCTAGCCCGCATCAAAAGTATACATGGCTATGCTTTGTTATGGGATGCACATTCTATAGCGTCTGAAGTACCTCGTTTTTTTGCAGGTAGGTTGCCTGATCTTAATTTTGGCACAGATGGTGGTAAAAGCTGCGGTAGCGGTTTGGGGAAAACTTTAAAGCATACGTCACAAAATTTCTCTGATTATCCTGCCGTATTAAATGGTCGTTTTAAAGGAGGTTTTATTACGAGGAAATACGGCGCACCAGATGATAACATTCATGCCGTTCAGCTTGAGCTTTCGCAAATCACCTATATGAATGAGGCATATCCTTTTGAGTATTGCTCAAGCAAGGCTAGCCAAATAGCGCAGCCTATACGCACTGTTATGGAAGCAATGCTGGATTGGAGTGCTGCACAGTATGCTTGAGAGCAGTTAATGCTGGCTCAACCCTGATAAGGGGAAGCGACGCTATTTAAGTACGATATACTGATATGCTATGAGAGCAATATATTCTGAGATTTTATAATGAGTTCGAAAAGACTCAGTGGCTAAATTTTCGATTCAGAGTTCTTATTTTGTTAGTTTTGTTCTGGGGCACGGGTAAACAGAGGCCGATAATCTAGGTTGAAACAGGCGGTATAATCTTGGTTTTTTCTAGAATGGCATTTTTTTTTAAATCTTCGTTGACACCCCAAGGCTCCTGCCATAAACACGGCGGCGGAGAGGTGGCTGAGTGGTCGAAAGCGCTCCCCTGCTAAGGGAGTATACTGGCAACGGTATCGAGGGTTCGAATCCCTTCCTCTCCGCCATTTTTCTTTTCGACCTTTTTAGTTTCTCGACAACACTGAGCATAAAGACAAATGATTTCAATGATTTAGAGTGCCTTTGCGGCCTGTGTTTCATGCGATTCTGGTTATTTTCTTACTTTAGCTGGCTAGTGTGTATCGCTCTTTTCTCTGCAGTACTTTTTGCTCTTGCAAGCAGAGAAAAGAGAGCATTTCTATGTGTTCAGTCGGACGACCTTAAATTTCAAATTGGCTTTCCCATATCAAATTGGCCTTTGGCGTTAAGGGGCTTCTCAGTGGGCCAGGTAAACTTAGAGGTTAGCTCTGCTTTGCTTAGGAACACCGTAGTCAGCTTCATACCGTATGCTAACTAAATTGGTCTGTTGGTTAATCGTCATGTCCTGCTTGCACGTGAGTTGCTAAAGGGGAAGGAGCATTATGAAGCGAAATCATAAGAACCTTAGCTCAACGCTGATTTGATTAAGCTGATAGCGCCTTGCCTTTGTGCGGCCTATTAGCTTCTGAAGATTATCTGCTTGGCAGTTAATTATTTGAGGCGTAAGTGGTTCAAAAATACTAGGGAAAATTGAAATTGAGCCAGGACGTGTTGCTTATGTTCAGCGAGCCAAATTCCGGGACGAAGCACAGTTAATAATAGCTGATATCGAAGACCGGTGGTATTTCCCAAAGACTTTTTATTGTTATGGGAAAAAGTGTGGCCATATAGCAGCAATACGCAGAAACGCAAAAAGTACATCATTCGCATTAAGGGTGATCTCAAAGACGCGGGTTCAAAGTATCCTGCAGATCAGGTGCGTAGTGCATTAAACTATTGGCAAGATGCGGTTGGGTTTAAAATATAGGCTCCTTGAAATTATTCTTTTAGTTGACTGAATATTACTTAAAGGCACAATGACGCTAAACCCATTTCTGCAATTTTGAGTGATAACTAGAAATTATTGCACACTGCTCAGTTTGAATAATGGTTAATGTGTTATGTGCTCGCTTTTGAGGGAATGCGAACATGCTTAGTATGCCTGAAAGTTTTTTGGAGTGGCCTTATAGACTCATAACCGAATGCGACCCAAAAGTAGATCTATTTTGCTATAGCGTGCGCTGATAGGCTCATAATTTTGTAGCATAACGGGTTTGGTGTTTCTTCTGCTTTGCGTCTGATGGTGGAGGGTTGTATCTCGAGGGAATATTTCATACCCTGGTTGTATTGTTGTGTTGGCGACAACAACCAATTCAAATTTCTCGCACGAGAGGGCGTCTATGAGAGCGGTTAGAAAAGTATTTAATGACCCTGAAGACGAAGTAGTTTTTAGAAAGCAGGGGTTTCTAACAAAGAAGGTTTTAAGTTCAGATGATTTAATGCAGCTACAGGATTTATTTGATTCTGTGGAACATGAGCATGTTTGGGGGGAATATGGGGAGATATTTGCAACCATTCAATCGACAAATCTGGACATGAGGCAGCTTGTCGCAGACAGGATGTCAGAAATTCTAAAGCACAATGTATTGCCACTTTTGAATGATTATGAGCCCGTGATAGGTAATTTTTTTCTTAAGAGAGCTAATAAAGAAACAAAAAAACTAGACCTACATCAGGACAAATCTGTTGTCGGTGACGAGGATTTTGGGCCAGGACTTGTGATATGGTGCCCTCTTAAAAGCGTGACAGCCGATAACGGTGGGTTGGGTTTTATCCCAAATAGCCAGCTTCTCAATAATAACTATCGGTCATTCCTCGTAGAATCCTATCCAGACATGTCATCGTATGACTTTTTGGAGAAATATATCACCTATCTGGATATGCAGGCCGGGGAAATTGTTGTTTTTGACTATCGTATTTTCCATGGTTCCAAACCTAATATTAGCGATGAAGATAGAGTTGCTGCTTCGATAATCGTAAAACCAGCAGAGTCTGCGACAACATATTGTCATGTCGATGTTGATAACGCGCTGGACGTTCTGGAAGTGTATGAGGTGCATGATAACTTTTACCCCACTTACGAACCTGATCATTTCCAAGCAGACCTAAATAGAATGCGGTCAAAGTCAAAATTGATTGATAGGGTTCCATTTAAAGAAGAAAAGCTAGATGAAGAAAAATTCAAGGCGTGCACGGAGAATACCTTGATTTGATCGCCTGCTATTCATGTATGGATGGCATTCGGGGATCTATGATTGATGGCTGATAGTTGTGATTTATCTAAAATCTTGGTTGATATAGGGAAATTGCCTCTGTTTATGCAGAGGGTCTTTTCACAGGTTTCCCGACTAAAGGCGTTGGACAAAATAGGCGAGGGGGAAATATGAGTATTGTGAAACTAGCTGAGGATTCGTCCCTATCAGAAGAATCCCCGTCAAAACTGGATCGAAAGCGCCAAGCATTAAAAAAACTATTGCAAGGCCATGAAGCAAAGCCTTTTACGATTAGTCGTAGAAGTGATCGAGATTTTGCACCTTTGGCCCCAGTGCAGAGAACGCTTTGGTTCCTGAATCAGATGGAGGAAGCGAATATAGCCTATACTGAGATGATCAGCTTTGAATATCTTGGTCATATCGATGCTTCAGTATTTACAAAAGCGCTAGAAATATTGATTGAACGGCACGAAACGTTGAGAACTGTTTTTGTGGATCAAGGGCAAGGTCCGCGTCAGGTCATTTTACCCGGGCTTGTTCCTGATATAAGTCATCACGACTTAACGGGGATGCTGCCTAACCAAGTAGATTCAAAGCTTCATCAAATCGCCGATAATAGACGAAAAAGCCCCTTTAATCTGGGGCAGTTACCGCTGTTTTCCCTCGATGTTTTCGCCGTCACTGAGCAAAAGCATATTTTGTTGTTGAGATGCCACCATATGATCTTGGATGGCTGGTCTATGCATATCTTTCTTGGGGAGCTAAAAAGCATACATGATGCCGTTTTAGAAGGCAGACAGCATAACTTACCCGTCTTACCAATCCAATATGGCGATTATTCCCAGTGGTGTCAGGTGCAGATTGAAGAAGGAGTGTTTGAAACTCAGCTAGACTATTGGAAATCAAAGCTTTCGAATAGTAGTTCCGAACTAAAATTACCTTTTGATTATATCCGTCCGGACGAACTCTCGTATTCTGGAGGGTCATTTGAAATCGATTTTGAACCAGATATCACTTCAAAAGTGCGACATATCAGCCAACAATATGGCACAAGCCCCTTTACGGTCCTGCTCTCGGGGGTGTACGTCTGGTTGCACAAGGTTTCTAATCAAACGGACATAATAATTGGATGTCCTGAGGCTAATCGTCAGCGAAAAGAAACAGAGGGATTGCTTGGCTTCTTTGCCAATACCCTTGCCCTTCGACTGCAGTTCTCTGAATCGATGAACTTTGGTGAGATCATTGAAGAAAGCAAACAGGTGCTTTTAGGGGCTATAGAAAATCAAAGTGTACCCTTTGAGATGGTTGTCGACGCAGTCAATCCTGTTCGGTCGTTAAATCAGAATCCCTTATTCCAAGTATTGTTTAACTTCATGGGAAAAATAATCACCGAAATTGACTCCTCCGGTCAAATAACACCGATGGAATCGTATAGCGATGTTTCCAAATTTGATTTGTGCGTTAACCTTGGAGTGGAACATGACGAGATTAGTGGTTCGCTTCAGTTTAGTACCGATTTGTTTAGTGCCCATACGGCGGCATCTTTAGCACGGTCATTGCGGGCAGTGATGAGAGCTGTTCTGGAAAAGCCAAACTTGGCTATTTCCAAAATGCAGTTTGCACCGGAGGGTGCGCCGGACTTGGTTTGCACAGATCATGTTGATGGCTCTAAGAAATTTCCCGAGGAAAAATTATTACATAGAATTATCGAAAATCAGGCTGAGCAAACAGGAGACAATTATGCATGCGCTTTTAAAGGGGAGCGGCTGACTTATTCTACTCTCAATAGTCGGGCGAATAGGATTGCCAATTTCTTGCTGTCCAATAGAGAAAGAAAGGACTCAGTAATTGGAGTCTGTTCTGAGCGCTCCATCGAGTTGCTTCCTGCTTTACTCGGTGTCCTGAAGGCTGGTGCCGCGTATTTACCTCTTGATCCCAAACTGCCACCTGACCGCCTTGAACAGATGATTAAGGACGCAAAAGTCGATGTGGTTATGACTAGTGACCTTGATGCAATACCATCCACGTTTGATGCTGTGCGAACGGTTGAAATATCTGAGATAGTTCACAACCCGGATATCGCCGCAAGCAACCCTAATGTAGCGATAGACCCCTCGAACTTGGCCTACGTTATCTATACTTCGGGTTCTACGGGCTATCCGAAGGGGAGCATGATTTCTCATGCTGCAATCAGCAACAGATTATACTGGATGCAGGACGAGTATACTCTGCAGACTGGCGACCGCATTTTACAAAAAACGCCTCTTTCTTTTGATGTTTCTGTTTGGGAATTATTCTGGCCGTTGATGGTTGGAGCAGAAGTCGTGTTTGCCGAACCAGAGGAGCATATTGATCCATATTATATCTGGCAAACTATTTGCTCTGAGAATATCAATGTCGTCCATTTTGTTCCGACAATGTTGCGTGAGTTTCTGGATGCACAAGATGAAAAAACGCCGGCTTCATTAAATCACGTGATTTGTAGCGGCGAGGCTCTTCCAGAGGCCTTTGTTCGGGATTTTCATGCAAACCTACCTGAAGTTGAATTGCATAATCTATATGGCCCTACCGAAGCCGCAGTTGATGTAACATCTTGGCATTGCGATGACGTTGGACGTTTTACAGTTCCCATCGGTCGGCCCATTGCAAATATGCAGGTCTTTATTTTGGATCATGACCTGAACATTGTTCCAGATGGGATAGTGGGCGAGTTATATATTGCCG
>Ga0316207_10002708_pt1 | contig 17589 bp, 15 predicted proteins | sample 6weekpyrite_MG_FD_204943 | JGI IMG/M metagenome (GOLD analysis project Ga0316207, IMG submission 204943) | Microbial mat bacterial communities from mineral coupon in-situ incubated in ocean water Damariscotta River, Maine, United States -... | ecosystem: Environmental > Aquatic > Marine >...
ACCACAGAGGACGATGTGCATACTGAGATTGCAGACGGTGCTTGGCATGTCGTAACCGCTCAAGGCGTTTCGTTTTCGACAGGGAATGATTTGTATCCGACCCGCTACAGCACGACAGGCGGCGGCGCGGTCGATGGCGACATTGATCTTGCTTACTTTGTCTGTCTGCCTGACCCCAGCGCTGCTGAGTTGGCGGCTATCGAGGCGGACGCTGCAAGCGTTCTCGGAATAACTCTCTAGGAGGATGGAATGAGCAAATACGCATCTGGCACAATCGACGCTAATGACGAGGTTGTTGGCCCTGTCTCAATCGCTCGCGACCAGGTTGGAATGCTGACTGTTGACTGGACTGCGGGCGTGATCACGCTTCAGGCATCAATGGACGGGACCAATTGGATCGCGGTCGAAGACGGTTATGGGGCCGACACGGTTAAGCAAATCACCGGCTGGGGTCAGTATCGAGTCATCGGCTCTGGCACGCCTAACGCTGTTTGCCACTTGGCCGTTCAATGACTGAGCGCCTTGTCCAGTTTCGAGAGAATGGCCGCCGCGTTGTGCGTGGTCTCACACACAGCCGCAGCCGAACACGGTTCGAGCTGGACATGAACGAAAACGAAGTGCTGGACGTTGTGGTAGACCTTGCTCCAATCCTTGCAAGCGGTGAGACGGTATCGGACGCCAGCGTCACCAATTCGGGTGTCACATGCACTGTCAGCCTCGCTACGCCTAAAGCAACACTGCGCTTCAGCGGCCTAAGCACGAACAGCCGGGGCCGAACAGAATTGAAAGTCACCCGGTCAGGCGGTCAGGTTCACACGATGTATTTCTTAGCGCGCAGCACTGTTGCCGCTGAGCGTTTATCTTATGGGAGAGTAAGTTGAGCACTACGCGCCGTAATTTACTGAAGCTCGCAGCAGTAGCCCCATTTGTGCAAAAAGCATTGGCCGAGCCCGTTCCTGTAGTTTCGTCGGTCCAGTCAGCGCCTGCTCATGCGATGAAGTCGATGAGGGAGTGGGATGAGATGTTCCTCCGCGAGTTTCTCGCTGAGGGCTCTGTGTGGCGTGTTGGTGGGCGGCAATGACTAAACTCTCCGAACAGCAAGAGAAATTCTATGTCTAGCTTGAATCATATCAAAATTTCAAATGTCTAATCACGGCGGAAAACGAAAAGGCGCAGGACGCCCAAAAGGCGCAAAGACGCGCTTGACTGAAGAGGCGATAAAAAAAGCTGGCGACGGAATGACGCCGCTTGAGTTCATGCTGGAGGCGCTGCGCAATGAGGGCAATGATTTTGATACACGCATGGACGCGGCAAAAGCCGCCGCGCCTTACGTTCACGCTCGCCTAGCTTCAGTTGATCAAACCGTAACACACAAACAAGATGCAGCAGACTTCTCACTTGACGAACTTGTCTCTATCGCCCGCGCAGGCAGCGCAGGAAGTCCTGAACAGGATGCAGGCGAAGACGAGTCTCATAAGATTCACTGAATACACGTTCCCTCAATACGAGGCGGCGGTTCACCACCAGTTGATAGCGGAAGCGCTTGAGAAGGTAGAGCGCGGCGAGATCCAACGGCTAATGGTGTTCATGCCTCCGAGGCACGGCAAGTCAGAGCTGGCAACGAAGCGCTTTCCTGCATGGTTCCTTGGCCGCAACCCTGGCCGGTCAATTATTCAGGCGTCGTATAACTCGGATCTGGCAACGGACTTTGGCCGACAGGTGCGGAACATAGTTGCAGAGCAGAAATATGGGAACGTCTTTGATACGCAGTTGGCCCCGGACAGCAAGGCCGCGAACCGTTGGAACACTTCGGGTGGTGGCGCTTATGTTGCTGCTGGTGTTGGCACTGCCGTTACTGGTCGCGGTGCTGATATTCTTATCATTGATGACCCTCTTAAAGACCGTGAAGAGGCGGACAGCGAGAACAGGCGGGATCTAGTCTGGAATTGGTACACCTCAACGGCCTACACTCGATTGCAGGGCTTGCGGGCTGAAATCCTGATTCAGACGCGGTGGCATGAAGATGACCTTGCTGGGCGGCTCCTGGAGGCAGAGGCAAACGGCGGCAAGAAGTGGGATAAGCTCATATTGCCCGCAATCAGCAAGGAAGGCGCGGCGCTTTGGCCTGAGCGCTTCTCTGTTGATATTTTGCGAGAGATTGAGGGAACGATAGGCCCGCGCGACTGGTCAGCGCTGTATCAGCAAGAGCCAAGCCCTGATGAAGGGACGTTCTTCAAGCGGGAATGGTTCAAGCGCCATAGGGCGGTGCCACACAATGTCAGCCGGTATCTGTGTTCTGACTATGCGGTGAGTGAAGGCAGCGGCGACTATACCGAACACGGGCTTTTTGCGATTGCCCCGGATAACACGATTTACGTTGAAGACTGGTGGTCAGGTCAGACAAGCTCTGACGTATGGATTGAACGCAAGCTGGACATGATCGAAGCGCATAAGCCGTTCTGCGTGTTTGGCGAAGCTGGCGTGATTCAAAAGGCTGTTGAGCCGATGCTGAAGCGCCGGATGAATGAGCGAGAGACTTTCTGCCGGGTTGAGTGGGTGCCGAGCATTCACGACAAACCGACACGGGCAAGAGCTTTCCAGGCGCGGGCTGCGATGGGTCATGTGAGCTTGCCAGAAGGCCCGATGGGCGACCGGATCTTGAACCAGCTTTTGAGCTTTCCAGCGGGCAAGAATGACGACGCTGTGGACGTTTGCGGAATTATGGGCCGGGTGATCGATCAGGCGCATCCTGCCTTCGTTCAGTCACCAGAAGAGACAGTGAAGCCGAGCCGTTACCGCAAGGCATTTAACCGACAGAGACAGGAGGCGAACGATTGGAAGACGCTATGATGACCGACGAAACCGCTATGCTGTCTCAGTACGTGCAGTGGTTCGAAGAGGCAGAAGAGACCAGTTGGGACGCGCGCCAGCTTTCCGAGCGCGACCGGGACTATGTTGACGGCAAACAGCTGACGGCGACAGAGAAGGAAACGCTTGCGAAGCGTGGCCAGCCTCCGATTGTGTTTAACGTCATCAAGGACAAGGTGGGCTTTTTGCAGGGTGTCGAGAAGTCACAGCGGACTGACCCCAAAGCCTATGCCCGGACGCCGCAGCATGATGCAGATGCAGACGCGGCAACCGATGCCTTGCGCTATGTCTGCGAGAATGAAGACTACCAGGCGAAGCGCAGCCGGATCTTTCGAAACATTGTGGTTGAGGGCATTGGCGGCGTTCGTGTTGGCGTGAAGATGGGCCGCAAAGGTCCAGAGATCAGCTTGAAGCGGGTTAGCTGGGATCGGTTTTTCTTTGATCCGCACAGTTCAGAGCTGGATTTCAGCGATGCGCGCTATTTTGGCGAAGTGGTCTGGATGGATTACGACGAAGCCGTAGCGATGTATCCAGACGCCAAAGACGATTTGAATGCCACCTATAACGCAACCCAGGTTGGCGACACATACGACGATAAGCCGAAATGGAAGCTGTGGGCTGACAAGACCCGCAAGCGGATTCGTGTTGTGCAGATGTATCACCAGAAGGGCGGCGTCTGGCATTTCTGCGAATTTACGCGCGGGTCTGTGCTGAAAAGCGGGCCTAGCCCATTCATTGATGAAGACGGCCAGCCTGTCCCTGATATGATCATGGAAAGCGCCTATGTTGACCGCGAGAACAACCGATACGGCGAAGTGCGCCAGCTGATTGACCCGCAAGACGAGATTAACAAGCGCCGGTCGAAGGCGTTGCACATCCTGAACACGCGCCAGATTATCTATGAAAAGGGCTCTGGTGTTGAATCGCGCCACGTTCGTGAGGAGCTGGCCAAGCCTGACGGCGCTGTTGAGCTTCCCCCTGGCGTTATGCGTGAAGGCGCGTTTCAGATTGAGAAAAATACGGACATGAGCCAAGGTCAGGCGGCGCTGTTGCAGGACGCAATGGGCTATATGGACCGCTCCGGGCCTAATGCTGCGATGCTAGGCGATGCTGAAGGCCAATCTGGCCGCGCTATTCAGGCGCAGCAGCAAGGCGGCATGATGGAAATGGGCGACTTGCTCGATACGCTTCGCCGGTTTGATGTGCGGGTTTACCGGGCGATCTGGAATCGCGTTCGCCAGTTCTGGACAGAAGAACGCTGGGTGCGGGTGACGGACAACGAAGACAACGCCAAGTTTGTCGGCTTCAATCGCCCTATGACGGTTCAGGATCAGTTGCAGGAGATGCCAGACGAGCAGCGAGTCCAGGTGATGCAGCAAATGGGCCTTATGCCGAACGATCCGCGCCTTGGCATGGTTAACAAGATACAGAATCCCGTCGCTGAGATGGATGTGGATATTATCATTGAAGACGCGCCGGACACGATCACGATTCAGGGCGAACAGTTCGAGCAGCTGGCTCAGACCTTGCCGATGATTGCACAGATGCCGCCCCAGTATGCTGAAATCCTTTTGCAGGCGTCTCAGTTGCGGAACAAGGATAAGCTGATTGAAACGCTGAAGGGCGGCGGGGAAATGGACCCGCAGCAGCAGCAAATGCAGCAGATGCAGCAACAGCTTCAGCAGGTCATGCAACAGCTTGGCATTGAGAACGCGAAAGCGGATCTGATGAACAAGCAGGCTGATATTCAGACTAAACAAGCTAATGCCGCCAAGGTGGGCTCGGAAATTGAGCTGAACAAAGCCAAGGCGATGAACGAGATTCAGAATGCCCACTTGCCGCCGACCCTGGCGACACACGGGCGCTGATAGGTGATGCCGACCATAACGGGCAATTAAAGCCGATGCCGGGCAGCGGGCAGGACGCGATGACAGCGCAAGGTCACAATAGCGAGAAATGATATGGGAACATCACTAGAGGATGCTCTTAATGGTGAGAATACGTCTGAAAATGACGTTGAAACCGTTGAGGCAGAACCGATTGCACAAGCGTCAGATGACGTTCAATCAGGCGACAACCTTTCGGCAGAGCCGGAACCGTCTGAAGATGAGCCGAAAGGCTGGCAATACGCGGCATACAAAGACGAAAAGACAAAGCGGCAAGAGCTGGAAAAGTCGAATTCGGATATGCAGGCACAGATGGCGGATATTCAGCGCCAGAATGCGGAGTATCAGAATTGGATCAATCAGCAGCAGGCGCAACAGCAACAGCATCAAGACCCGCAAGGGTATCAGGTGCAAGAGCTGGTCAGTCAGCAGGTTGGAGCGGTTGAGGCACAGACACGCCTTCGCATGTCTCGAATGCTGGCAAGTCAATCTCATGGCGCGGAAAAAGTGCAAGCGGCGGAAGACGCATTCAAAGACTTGGCCCGGACTAACCCGGTTGAGTATCAGACACTAGTTGCGCAGTTTGGCATTCACGACGACCCAATTGGTCAAGTCATGAATTGGCATAAGCGCTACGACATGTTGAACAAGATGGGCGACGATCCAGATGCGTATATTCAAGCGCAAGTGCAGGCCAAACTGGCTGAGCTTCAGAATATGCCCGACCCGCAGACCGGCACAGCGCCGCGAGCGGCTCCAGTGATGCCTACAGACCTTTCTCAGACCCGTAACGTTGGTTCGCGGTCTGGCTCCAATTGGAGCGGCCCGACCCCCCTAAGCGATGTGCTTGGGGAATAGTCTTAAAGGAATAAGGCAATGGCTGAAACTTCAGCAGCAACAGGCTTGACCGTCCAGCAGTGGGACGATCAATTCTTTACCGAGCATTTGAGTGAAAACCGTTTCGCAGGTGAAATGGGCACTTCTCAAAGCTCAATCATCCAGGTCAAGGAAGACCTGACCAAGAAGGCAGGCGATTCCGTCACCTTCGCTCTGGTCAACAAACTTTCTGGTGCTGGAGTTACCGATGGCTCTACCCTTGAGGGCAACGAGGAATCTCTTGATTCCCGTTCGTTCAAGCTGACCATTAACGAGCGGGCGCACGGCGTTCGTTCAAATCGTTGGGAAAACCAGATTTCCGCAATCAATCTTCGCAAGGCGGCTAAGGCTTCCCTGAAGGATTGGTCAATGGAAAACACCCGCGACCGCGTTCTCGATGCTCTGGCATCGATTAACGGCGTTGCCTATGGCTCTGCTTCAGAGGCCAATAAGGATGCGTGGCTGGTTGATAATGCCGACCGTGTTCTGTTTGGTGCTGCCAAGTCGAACAACTCGTCTAACGATCACTCTGCATCGCTGGCGAATATCGACAATACCAACGACAAGCTGACGCCTGGTGCGATCAGTCTCATGAAGCGTATTGCGTCCACTGCGAGCCCGAAAATCCGGCCCGTCATGGATTCCTATGCGAAAAATGGTCGTAAATATTACGTCATGTATGTGGGGTCGCTGACGTTCCGTGATCTGCGGGAAAACAGCGCCATCCAGCAAGCTCAACGCGAAGTCTCGTTGTCGTCTGAGAATTCACGCCTGTTCAAGGGCGGGGATATTCTCTGGGATAACGTTATTGTCAAAGAAATTGAAGACATCGCAGTTTTGTCCGGTGTCGGCGCTGCCGGTATCGACGTTGCGCCCGCATATCTCTGCGGCGCTCAGGCGCTTGGCTATGGTGTTGCCGAGCGTTGGAAGTCTGCGGAAGAGACCTTCGACTATGGCCGTAAGAAAGGCTGTGCCATCATGGAAATGGGCGGCATTGAAAAGCTGACTTTCGGGTCAGGCTCTGGCGACACTGACGATCTGAAAGACCACGGCATTGTCACCGGATTCTTTGCTGCGGTCGCAGACTCTTAATCTGAAATAAGGAGGGCATAGAATGCCTAGCTATACCTACACTGGACTTGAAGAATCTATCACTTTGCGGGGAATTGATTTCCCCAAAGGCGAAGCGGTCGAGATTTCCGATACTGCCTTTGAGGCGAAGCTAGACGCTATGCCCTACTTTGACAGCGATAAGCCGAAGGCGGACATTGCGCCGCCTTCGGCATTCGATGCACCGGAAAGCCCGCTAGAGGCCGAGCTGAAACGCAAGGTTGCTGCGCTGGAGGCCGAGAACGCCACGCTTCGCAAATTGCTTGAGGCGGCGACACGGCCGGAACCGGAGGCGACGCCTGTAGAGGTTGCGCCTGAAGAGGAAGTTATAACCGAATATACGCCGGGTGAGCCTGAGCCGGTATCTGATGCCGACCCTGACCTAGACATTCCGCATCGCGGCGCGCCGAAAGCTGAAGAAATCCCGGCTGACTGGCGCGAGATGCACTGGAAGCGCCAGATGGTGCTTGCCAAGAAATTCACAGATATGGAAATCGCCAATCAGGCCGATGCGGTCACTGCGATTGAATTGGAGCTAGAGCGCCGTGGCGACTGATGCTGACATTATCAATCTTACGCTCCGCAAGGTTTACGTGCTTGAGGGCGACGAAGTGGCTGCTGCTGAAGATTATTCAGCTATGGAAACCGTCTATGTTGCCCGTATGGAATATCTGCGAGAGGCCGAGCTTGTTTGGTGGGAGCAGGGCAGTGTTCCTGACGGCGTAAAAGATCCGCTGGCCGAGTATTTGACGTTCTATTGTCCTGTGCTGCCGCGTGAAGAGCGCGAGCGCTATCGTGGTGATAGCATGATGGGCCTTCGTGAAATTCGGGGCCTTGCGCAGATGCTCTCTGACGATACGCCTATCAGGGTCGATTACTTCTGATGTCTATGGCGCGCATAGCTGCAGGGCATTATGAGCCGGACGGCGTGGGAGATGGTCGCAAGGTCTGCGTGAATCTGTTTTCTGAGCCCAACGAGAATGACCCCAATCGGCCCATGCGTCATGCGTTACGGCCCGGCGCGCGGAGCCTTGACACTGGCGGCGTTCTAACCGGCATTCCTCGCGGGATAGGCCAAGTGGACGGCCATGCAAGCGGCAACATTCTGGTGGTTGACGGGAATACGGTTCGAACGGTTACGACTGCGGGCGTCTGGGGCTCGCTTTCTGGCACAGTGTCGGGCACTGACCGTGTTCGTATGGCGTTTGGTGAGGTTGAGGGTGCAATCCTTAGCGGCGGCCAAATATACGTCTCCACGGGCTCCGCTGTGGCGCAGGCGGTTGATTCAGATTATGCGCTTCACCTGAGCAATCACAGCCAAACAGAATTTGTGGACATTTTCAGCATTGGGCAGCGGCTTGGCTTTCTTTATGGCTCACGCTTTGGCTGGAGTGACACGCTAGATTTTAACTCGACCAGCACAACGTATTTTTTGACGACAGAGGACAGTCCTGATGCGAATGTTGGCGCGGCTGTGCTTAACAGTCTGGTTTATATTTTCGGGTCTGAGACAATCCAGCCATTTGTTCAGACCGGGCAAGAAGGCGCGGCGGCGTTTAGGCCCCAAGTTGGCTCGACAATCCAGCGCGGCTGCCTATCAAAGCATACGATTCAACAGCTGGATAACACGCTATTTTGGGTTGGCGATGATTATTCAGTTTACAGGCTAAACGGCCTAACGCCTGCGCTGATCAGCAAGCCTTGGCTTTCCAGGCGCTTGCGGGCTGAAGATAGCACGGACATTGTTTCCTCATATATGGAAATTGAAGGCCATAGCTTTTACATCCTGAACGGTGCGCTTGGCTGCTATGCTTACGATGCATCCAGCGGTGAGTGGTTTCTGTGGAAGACTTACGGGCGCGACACTCTGGAATGGTCGCAAGTTGTTGAGGCATCCGGCGATCATTTTGCAATTAGCGGGTTTGAGTCTGATTTTGCTCAACTGAGCCGGGACTATGTGACCGATAGCGCAGCCGGTCTTGAAATCGTGACTGAGTGGAGCGCGCACCTCCCTATACTGGGCGGTCGGGTTGCTATTCCGAGTGTTCGCGTCGATGGCACGAAGGGGCGCGGATCTGGTGCGGACGCCAGCCAGGATGCGTATATCTCTATGGCTCTCAGCAAAGACAACGGCATAACGCGCGGTGCCTATCGGGATCGCTCCACGGGGAAGCAGGGCGAATACCGCAAGCGGGCGATATGGCGTCAGAATGGCCGGGCGCGTGAACCGCAAGTGACCCTGTTTTTTCGTTCGAACGATCCGCACATGATTAACGGTGTCGCAATTGGCGAAGATTGACGAAATGCCAATAGGCCCGATTGTGGACCCGCAGACCGGCCAGATGACTGCCACCTTCAGAACATGGCTTGAAGAGCTGGTTTTCGGCACATCTGAAAATTCGGTTGGGGCAATACTGAGCGGGCAAGCCAGCATTATTGCGGGAACGCAGCCGCTTGCTGACGTGTTGATTGCTGATCGCGGTTCTTTGATTGCGGAGCAGGACGCTCAGAGTGGGAATATCTCTAGCGCGGCGGTGAGTGGCGACCTTACGGCGAGCGCATCGCCTACTTTTGTGAGCAAGCTGGACTCGCTTGGTGCGGGCTCAAAAACCACAGACAGCACGACCGTAACGCCTAGCGGCGGCGTCGCGCCATACACTTATTCATGGGCAAAGAAGTCGGGCGACACGATTGCGCCAGACAGCGCATCAGCGGCAACCACGACATTCACGGGCACGGTAACAGCGGGCGCTTTCGCGTCTGCCGTCTACACTTGCACGGTAACAGATTCGACGGGCGGCACGGCCCTTACCACGACAGTGGATGTATCAATTTCAATCGGCGACATTAGCGGCTTCGGCGGTGCTTAGGAGGAAATTATGGGTTTTTTCGGCGACATTATAACGGCAATCGCTGGCAATGAAGCGGCAGACGCGCAGGCGGATGCGACTGTAGAGGGCAACAAGCGTGCAGCCCAAACACAGATGCAGATGTTTAACGAGTCTAATCGGCTCAATGCGCCCACACGTATTGCAGGTGACAGGACGCGCGACGAAATGCTGGCCCTTATGGGCATGGCACCGACATCCGGGTTTGCCACGACTGGCGCGCCTACGCAGGGCGGCGATTATGTCGCGGCAAACCCGGACATTCAAAACGCGTTTACGACCTTAAGTCCCGAGAATAAGCGCCATCTTGTGTCTGGCGGCTTCGACACGGACGGCGACGGCCAAATCAGTTCAGGCGAGTTTGGCCGCTTCCATCATGAGCGGCACGGGGCAGGCGAAGGCAGAGCGTTTGGGCCTGCGATCGGGGGCGGCGGCGCTCTTCCGGCCAATGCCTTTGCGGCAGAGGGCGCACAAGACGCAGCCTATGAGCGGTTTATGAATGGCGGCTTTGCCCGGTCAATGCTGGAAACGACGCAAAGCGATTTTGACATGATCCGCGACGCTTCCGGGGCGGGCGGTGTGGCGCTTTCTGGTCAATATCTTGAGTCATTGAACGATGCGAACCGCAAAAACACAAACAACGCTTTCACGCAGCACTGGAATGCGCTTGGCGGCATGTCGGGCCAGGCCACGCAGGTTAGCGCGCAGCAGGGGCGGAACGCGCTTCAAGTCGGAAACAATCTAGGCAATCTTCAGATGGGGAGCGCCAATGCGCGCGGCTCATCTTACGCTAACCAGGCTAACACCTGGGGCAACGTGGCAAATTCTGCCATCGATGAGCTAGGAAAGTGGGCGGGGGGCTTCTGATGGGAAACGCTTTTAGAACACCCGAATGGAATGGTTATGGCGTCACCAATGACGCCACGCAGCCTGCTGTTGCGGAAGGGCGCGGCGGGCCTTCCCTGAAAAACGTTTTTCAGTCAGTCATGAAGTTTGGTGCGCCTGAAGCCTATGAGCGTGGGCGGCAGGACAAACTAAAGGGCCAGCTTGGCGAGGCGCTGAAGTCTGGGGACTACGGCAACGCAGGCAATCTGCTGATCGATCTGGGCCAGTATGATGCTGGAATGCAGATGCGCGATCAGCAGGCGCAAATGGCGAAGCAGGGGCAAAGCGAAAAGCTCCGCATGGCCTACCAAATGACTCAAGAGCTTGCCGACCCAAATATGTCTGCACTGGACCGCTTTCAAAAAGCTACAGTGATGAGCCAGCGCCTTGGCTTGCCTGCGCCCACGGACCCTGCCGAGTTCACCAACGAAGCTGTTCAATCCGCTCTTGACGAAATGCGGATTAAGGGCGGATTTCAGGAAGAGGCAGGCGAGGGCTTTTCACTATCGCAGGGTCAGGCCCGGTATGATGCAAACGGCAACCTTGTGGCTGAGAATGCCAAGCCGGTCGAGGCAGCTACCCGGAAGACGATTCAGGGCGCAGACGGTTATCAATACTACATGGACACGGGGGAGCGTGTTTTACCGGGTGTGAATAAGCCCGCGCCCGCGCCGACAGACCCCTGGAAAGTTATTGCGACGGGTGACGGCAATTCGATTATGTATAACAGCCAGACTGGCGAACGGCAGGAATTCCGGGGCGAAACTGCGCCGCCATCTAGCGGGTCGTTTTCCTTTGATGGTGTTGATGATTTCACGTCTCCGTTCGAAAGCTCCGAGTTTCGCGCATATAATGGCGGCGGCAAATTTACTCTTACTTCGCTTGAGCGTGGAGACGAGGGCGGCAAGTTCGGGGATGAGGGCTTGGCACCTAATTTTGTCACGGGTGGGGCTGGGGAGCCGACAAATCGCAAGCCTACGGAATACGACAAGGTTCGTGATAGGGAGATGGCTAAAGACCTTACCGAATGGACGCTAGGCGGACAGGTTCAGGCTGCGTCACAGCTTCGCCGCCTAAAGGACGTGATCGGCAGGCTTGAAGGTGATGAGAACGTGTCAGGCCCGGTTATCGGTAATTTGCCCTTTAAGACGATAACCGCCGCCAAAGCCAAGGACGTAGAGGACACGGTGGGATCTGTTGTTCAGCTTAGTTTGAAGGCAATTCTGGGTGGCCAGTTTGCGCAACAAGAGGCTGACCAATTGTTGCGGCGCGCATATGATCCAGCGCTCGACGAAGCTGTAAACGCCAAGCGCCTTAAAGTTCTTTATGACGACTTGGTTTATCGATCCAAAATGAATGATTACGCGGCGCGATACGCAGACCAGCACGGGACATTAGAAGGCTTTGACGGATATTTGCCCCAGATCGGTGATTTCTTTGCGACCGCGAAAGGTTCGCCGTCTGCGCCGCAAGAGATGAGCGATGATGATCTACTTAAAGACTTAGGGCTTAACTGATGGCCAATCCAGACAGGCAAGAAAAGATGGCCGAAGCGTATCGGCGCGGAATTTTGCCGGATGAGGCGCGCGCCAAATATGAAGAGGCAATGAGTCGTGGGCTTGTGCCGGATATTCGCGAAGCGCAGCCAAATGAAATTCCGCAAGGGTCAAAATCTCTTGCTGGCCGCGCTATGGACGGCGTTAATTGGGTCAGCGACGGCCTGACCACGGCTGCCGGAACGCTGCCGTTTTCACATGAGCTTGGCGGCGCAACTAATGCCGCAATCAGTGCGGGGTATAATCTCCCCGGAACGGTTGGCGATATAGCGCAGGGGCGGGGCGTTTCTCGAATGACAGAGAACGTATCTGAAGCGTATGACAGCCAAGTCAAGTCAACCCGTGGCACCTCTTTTGACTTCCAGCGCGAAAACTCCGTTGCCGCGCCGCTGATAAAGGGGACGGCCTACGGCCTTCAAGGCGTCGGGATCGCAAAGCAGATTCCTACAATTGTGGGTCAGACCGGCAACCTGGTTAAGGACATGCTCCGGGGCGGCGCTGTTGCTGGTGCGGAGTCTGCGGCATGGTCGTGGTTGTATGGATTTGGCGACGAAAAAGGCGGCTCCTTTGACGAACGTATCGCGCGCGCAAATGATTTTGCAAAATGGGGGGCAGCTATCGGCACACCAATTGGTGCGGCTATTCCAGCAGCGCCCGCTGCGGCTGATGCAATCAAGCGGGCGCGGAAAAACTCAGCTTCTGGTCAAGTTCTTGAGATGGCGCGGCAGTCTGGCTCGAAGGTCAGCGGCTCTAGCGTTAACGCTCTCATCGGACTTCTCAAGCGGGCTGGTTACTCCCGTAAAGACGTAAACCGGGGGATTTCTGAGGTCGTGGGCATTTTGAACGGCACGGACGACATCGCGTCTCGCGCGTCGATTGGCGCTGTGGAGCTTCAGAAGCGTTTTCCAGCGGCCAGTCAGCAGATAGAAGATGTCACGCAACAACTCGCCACGGCTCCACCAAAACAAGGAAACACCTCTCAGACACTTCTAGGGGCCATTGATGACCAGACGAGTTCCCAGAATAGCTTTTTAGACGAAGTTTTTCAAGACCTGCTTGGCGTTACCTCAATTGCTGACGAGCAAGCTGTACTGGCAGCAGAGCGCAAGGCTATCGGAAATGCTCGCGATAAAGTCATTCAGAATGCCCCGACAGATGGCCGGGTCACCAATGAAATGAAGGGCAACGCCGGAAAGCTGCTTGACGACATTACCAACGATTCAAGGGCTCGCCCGCGCCTTCAGCAGGCCGCGCGCGAGCTTGGCCACGGCGGGTCAGCCGCTGAAAGCATTGCTGCGGCACGGGCCGCTAATCCTTTTGCTCTCTTGCAGAGGTTTGGGCAGATTGCGCGAGAAAGCTCGGATGATGTAGTGAAGTCTTACCGATCTATGGCCGAGGATCTTTGGGATGATTTGTCCCGTATGGCTCCGCGCACGGAACACGGCGGCTTTGGGAAGCAGGTTCCAGATGGGCAGCAGGGGCAATACAAGGCTGAACAGCAAAGGTTCGCGAAGAATTACAGCCAAGAGGAAGCCATGTCCGAGGCAAGCGGGCGCTTCGCTGCCGCTAGAGATCCGGTGAAGGCTGACGAATTTGTTCGCTGGTATAAAACGCTTCCAGAAGGTGAGCAGCGCCTTGTTCAGACGGTCATCCGGCAGGACATGGAAAAGATGCTGCGTGGCGGCAATATTGATGACGCTGCCGCGTATATGACCAATCTGCGGAAACAGGGGATCCATGACGTTCTCGTTCGAGTCCTTGGTAAGGACGGCGAAGACATTAGCCGCGCAATTCAGGTTATAGCAGATGAGCAGCCGCGATTAGCGCAGATAGACCCGCGCGCAGGGATGCAAAACCGGGTTGTTAAAGGGAAGGCCGCAGATGATGCGCGGCTGCTTTACACTAACAACCCTATATCGCGAGTTGCGGAGAAAACGCTTACACCAGGCCGCGCCAACGCAATTGATATTGGCGTAATTGCTAGCAGCGGCGTTCCTATCCCTTATGCCTTTTTGGCCCGGCAAGGGCTGAAAGCATTTCGCCCTGGCACAAGAACCCGTGAAGGCTTGGCAAATATTCTAGCGATGCGACCACAAGCGCGCGGCGCAGCGTCTCGCCCGAAAGTCCAGTCAAATCCTTCAACACCACCACCGCAGGCAAGCCCGATTGCAGCGCCCGCCGTACAGAATGCTCTTGCGCCGCCGCCAGCTGCCGGGCCTAAGCCTTTGCCCGCCAAGGCGGCACCAAAGCAGATTGGATATGGACCGACAACGGTTCGCACAATCGACCAAGGGGACTTGATCAAGCCGCAAGAGCAAAACTTGCCGCCCCTCATGAAGGAACAGATTGTTAAAAAGCGCATGGCTCTGCTTGACGCTGACGAAACGAATCTGCCGCCTGCGCAACAGGTCGAGATAATCCAGCGCCGTGAAAGCTGGGTGAAACCGCGCGTTAGCGTTCCTGAGCGTGTTGGGGATGCTGCCGGGGCAGTCGGCAGAAAAATAGATGACGCCTATTATGGATTGACGGGGGACTTAGAGTCTCTTGGCACACGGCTAGGGCAGGGCGCGGCGGCGGCTGTTTGGTCTAGCCCTTTGGTCGGGCTTGGTGCTTGGTTCGCGTATGACAATTGGAAAACGCTTAACGATGGCGACAAGAAAACAGTCGCGGCGAGCGCGGCGCGCACGGCTTTAGAGCGGATTGGCCCCAGTCTGAAGCCTGATTTAGCCCCGACAATAACGGCAGCTGAAGGGGCGGAAAAGCGGCGAGCTTTAGAGGCTGAAGGCGTTCTGATTTCAGAAGATGGTCGCCTGTATTTTGACCGAAAATCGGGCGGATGGCAGCCCATTGAAAACCTGGATAGGAGGTAGCGATGCCCCAAAACAAATATGCTGAAACCCCATATGTGCGCGATGGCAAATCGTATGGCGAAAATCTCCTGACGCGGGAGCTGCACCCCACAGACGGCAATATGATGGGATTTGAAGAAATGTATGGGCAAGGCAGCGCCGATATGGGGCAGCTGCAACACATTCCCATTGATGCGACGGTTAAGCGGTTTCGCGATTTATACGGCGACGAACAAGCCATTATGGTTCTTGACGAGCTTGTGCGCATTCAAGAGAATGCGGGCGGCGGCTTGAGCGGTCGCGCGCCGTCAACCTTGTCAGAGGTTGAAAGCTACGGTTTAGCCCGCCGCCATCCTACAGATGGCAATCTTATGGGGCATGAACAGCGCTTTGGTTATCCGCCAAGCGTGGCGCAATATCCGGCGCAAGGACAAACGCCTTTCCGACAGCAGCAGCCCCAGCAACCACAAAATGTTTTCCAGCCGCCAGCAGGCCGGCGGTAGAGAATCAACGGCACAGCCCAAAAATCAAATAGGAGGCCGACAAATGGCTTTAGACGGCATCTATGAGGGCCGACAGGTTGAGGATTCCAACGGAGTCCCGGTTTCTGGGGCAAAGGTCTATTTTTACAAGGCCGGAACCACCACACCTCAAACCGCATATACTGATGCAGAGCTTACCGCTCCCGCAAGCAATCCCGTTATTGCGGATAGTGCAGGTTATTATAGCGCCTATTTAAGCCCGCTTCTCGATTATGATGTGGCCATCAAGTCGGCGGATGATGCGGTTACTTATTCGGAGTTTTCGCGCGTTGCCTCGCAGTATGCGGTCACCGATTATATGAGCACCCTTCTATCATCGACTGACCAGGCCGACTTTCTCGATAAGTCGGGAATTGATGACCTGCTATCGCAATATAACGGCGTGATTATTGATGTGGTTTCCACGACGATAATCGATTTTTACGAGGGCAAGGGCGCAGACAAAGAATATACGTGGATACGCCGCCGACTGGAGCGCAAGACAAGCACGGCGTTGAACTATGACCTGTGGCTGATAACGTCTATTCGGGCGGCTGCGCTCCAATCTGATTCAACCTTTAAGATAGGGCAGACGCTTGAGGCTCCGGGCGCGCACGATTTCGCTATTCGTGAAAATGGTGCGGCAGATTTCATGGGCGGCACGGCGCACGGTAACGAGATGATTACCGGCTCGCCCACTTTGGTGGTTGATGGCGCAAGTCAGACGATCACGGCGGGCGCGCGTTATGTCGGCTCAGACGCATACCTTGAGCAGGAAACAATAATTCATCGCTTCATATCTAGCTCAGACTATACCGGAGCGGAGTTGGGCCGCTGCACTCGGAGATGGGAGTTTAGCAGCTCAGGCGATGGCTATATGCGCCTGCACAACACAATGGCTTGGGATGCTGCGCTAAATACGACCGTGCCGAGCTTTAGCGTCGATTTCGCTTACCTCGCTATGTATCCCTATGACGGCACATTCTTTACTAAGACCAATTGGGAGCCGAGCGGGACACTCTCCACTCACGCGAATGCAAATGTGACCTATCCCGGCACTTCTGATTGGAGTGCCACGGCGATCACAATCCAGAATGATGATGGTTATTCTGTTACGGTTAGCCAAGTCTCAGGCTGGCCATCTGACACTAGAACGGGCCGCGACACGCTAGTCAGCACTAAACGCAAGATTTACATGTCTTATCAGGGCGAGGGCTCTGGAAGCCCTGAAGCGGTTGCAGACAGCGAATCGTGGGCGACCGTCACAGAATACACCACGGCGGTTCCGACTGTTACAAACCCCGCATCATTCGGCGGGGCTGGTGTGACCCTTTCTGAGCGGGCGCGTGGTCGCAGGACAAGTGCGGGCGCTGGTGAGATACTGTTTGAAAGCTCGGCATTCACACCGAGCGATTACCTGACTGAGGGCGATATTGTCACCTTCACGCCAGAAAGCACATTCTCCAATGGCGCGGGCGAAACTGTGGACCTTGCGGGCGAATTTTTGATCGAGATTGTTGATGATGGCAATAACAAGATCCAGGTGCAAGCGCCGGGCGGTGATTGGGAAGATCTGTCAAATGACTCGAATTGGACAAACAACGCGACGCCTTACCTTCTGTGTGAGCTTTCACTAAACGGCGGCGGGAGCCCTGCGATTTCGAGTGTTTCCGCGCCGCCTGATTTGTCGGCAACGTGCGAGCTTCGTTTTGTGCGAAATTCGAACGGCAATCTTGAGGTGCGTTATCAGAATTACACGCCGGGCCGTGATTTTGACACTGATTGGGACGGTGGCGATACAATCACGCTTGTCTCTGACACCTATACGAACACGCTTGATGGATCGACGGAAACGGTCAATTTCTCTTTCGAGATGGTAATCGGCTTGATGGACGCAGGAAACAGCAAGTTTTACGTCACGGCTGATTCAATGTCTGAAGAGCTGGTTGCAGAGGTAGACAAGCTTGACGATGGCTGGACCAGTGACGCAACGGTAGGTTATCAGGCCGCACTGATTAGCTCTGGCGCGGGCTCAACGGACTGGCAGACGCCTGACTTCAGCCTTGCAGATGACATTTCAACGCGCTGGGTTTTCCCGCCTGACACGGATTATGCGCTGGTTTCGTTCGAGTCTGACGATGATAGCTCTG
>Ga0316207_10002709_pt1 | contig 17584 bp, 17 predicted proteins | sample 6weekpyrite_MG_FD_204943 | JGI IMG/M metagenome (GOLD analysis project Ga0316207, IMG submission 204943) | Microbial mat bacterial communities from mineral coupon in-situ incubated in ocean water Damariscotta River, Maine, United States -... | ecosystem: Environmental > Aquatic > Marine >...
GGGCTTCCCAAAATTAAAACGAGGCGATATACGTGTTTGAAATGGTCAAAGCCGGTGGGTGGTTAATGTTCCCCATCATAGCAGGCTCAATTATTGCTTTTGCAATTATCCTTGAACGCTTCTGGGCGCTACAGAAGAAAAAAGTTATTCCTGATCATCTGGTTGCAACGATCTGGCACTGGGTGAAAGAGGGTCAGTTAGAACGCTCGAAAATTGAAGAAATCAGTAAACAATCTGCGCTGGGTAAAATACTGGCAACTGGGTTGAACAATCGCCACCTTGAACGGGAACGGATAAAAGAATCTATAGAAGAAGCTGGGCGTCAGGTAGTGCATGAGATGGAGCGATTTTTAAATACCCTGGGCACCATCGCGTCTATTTCACCGCTATTAGGTCTATTAGGTACGGTTGTCGGCATGATCAAAGTATTCAGTGCAATTACTAGCTCTGGAGGCGTCAGTAATGCTGCACCCCTCGCAGGTGGGATTTCCCAGGCACTGGTTACCACCGCTGCGGGCTTGTCCGTAGCGATCATCTCACTCATTTTTTATCGTTATTTTCGCGGGCGGATAGATGAGCTGGTTGTGAAAATGGAAGAAGAAGCCATCAAAATGGTCGATGTCTTACATAATAATCGAAATGTTTCTTCGGTTAACGGTGATAAAAAACAAGCGGGGAAAGCCGCTTGAACCTCAAACCTGAGCGCAGAGAAGACATTGATTTAAACTTAACACCACTGATTGATGTGGTGTTTTTGTTGTTGATATTTTTTATGGTGTCCACCACTTTTGAAAAAAACTCAAAGCTGAAAATAGATTTGCCCGAAGCCTCTGCTCAGGCAACACAGCAAGCCAATAAAAAAATTGTTATTGGAATTGATGTAAAAGGGCGTTACTACATCAATGATCGCCAGCTGGTGAATACACAATTAAAGACTTTAAAACTGGCATTGCTTAAAATTGCCGGTGATAACAAAGAGGTGCCGATTGTCTTACGAGCTGATGCAAAAACGCCTCATCAGGCGGTAGTGCGGGCGATGGATGCAGCATCACAACTTGGTTTAACTCGCCTGTCTATTTCTACGCTTGACACCAGTGGTTCAAAATAGTTTATGCCCGTTAAGTCTGATCACACTGAACCTCAACAGGTTAGCGTTAAAATAACTTATGGCCGATTACTGTCTTACACTTTTCAAAATAAAGGGGTGTTTGCATTTTCTGTTTTAAGTATGATTCTGGTGGCCCTATCACAACCCGCATTTGCTGCGTTGATGGAGCCAATGCTGGATGGTGGATTTATCGATAAAGATCCTGAGATTATTCAGTGGTTACCTTATGCATTTATTACCGTATTTATGGTGAGAGCGATTGCCGGTTTTGCTGCAGATTACAGTATGACCTGGATTGGTCGTCGAGTTATTCAGTTACTCAGGGCGCAGATGTTTGAACGCCTGGTTTTATTGCCGAATAATTATTACGACAATACATCAACTGGTGAAACCATTTCACGTTTTATTTACGATGTAGAACAACTGGCAACGGCATCAACCACGGCAGTCACCATTTTAATAAAAGACTCATTAATGCTGCTGAGTTTAATAATCTGGATGTTTTATTTAAGCCCCATGCTTGCGGGTGTATTTTTAGTGCTTGCCCCGGTAATGGCGCTTATTGTAACAGTGGTTTCTCGTCGATTCAGGGCTATTTCAAAACGTATACAGTCATCTATGGGCACGATAAGCCATGTGTTAGAAGAGTCGGTTCAGGGACAGCGAGTTGTAAAAATATTTGGTGGTCAACAATATGAGTTGAAGCGGTTTCACAAAAATAATAATCATAATCGTCATCAAAATATGAAGTTAATGGTAAGCACATCTTTAAGCACTGCTATTTTACAAATTATTGTCGCCTTTGCATTAATGGGCATTATTTATGTGGCTATACAGGAAGGCCTGAAAGATAATTTAACTGCGGGTACGTTTACGGCTTATATCACGGCTGCAACCATGTTGTTTGCGCCATTAAAACGTTTAACCAATATTAATGCGGTGATTCAAAAAGGTGTAGCGGCTGCTGAAAGTGTGTTTGCTTTTCTGGATATCAAACCTGAATCTGATAAAGGCTCTTATGCTGCTGAAAAAATCAAGGGTGAGCTGTTATTTGAAAATTTAAACTTTGCCTATGAGTTTCATCCGGATAAACCCGTATTAAATAATATTAATCTGCATATAAAACCCGGTGAAACCGTTGCCTTTGTGGGGCAGTCAGGAAGTGGAAAATCAACTCTGGTTAATTTAATTCCTCGTCTCTATAGTGGTTATAAAGGAAAAATATTACTTGATGGTGTAAACCTGGATGATTACAAAATTGAAAATTTGCGTCACCATATAGCCTATGTAGGTCAGGAAATTGTACTGTTTAACGACACCATCGAACACAATATTACCTATGGTGTTAAAGATGCCGATTCTAATAAGTTAAATGAAGCGGCAATTGCTGCCCATGCTATGGAATTTATAGAAAAACAGGAGCACGGCATGCAGTCTCTTACGGGTGAAAAAGGTGTGCTTTTATCCGGTGGCCAACGTCAGCGACTGGTTATCGCCCGTGCATTATATAAAGACGCTCCGGTACTGATTATGGATGAAGCAACTTCTGCACTGGATACGGAATCAGAAAGAATTATTCAAAGTGCTTTAGAGGCCCTGACAAAAAATCGTACTACACTGGTTATTGCCCATCGTTTGTCTACGATTGAAAATGCGGATAAAATTGTAGTGATGGATAAGGGTAATATTGTAGAGGTTGGCACTCATAAGGAGCTATTAACTAAAGGCGGTGCTTATAGTGCATTACATAGCATCCAATTTTCTGAGTCAGAAAAAAACGCTTAAATGAAGCGCCTTGATTATTACTGGAACAGTATTAATGCTGTATCAATCATACTGCTTCCTTTGTCCGGTATTTTTTACCTGGTAAGCAGGTACCGAAGCCACTTATATCAGCTAGGATTTTTTAAGTCATATAAAGCGCCCTTGCCGGTGATTGTGATTGGTAATATTACAGTCGGTGGTACTGGCAAAACACCACTTATTATTGAACTGGTTAAACAGTTACAGGCACAGGGTAGAAAACCCGGTGTAATAAGTCGGGGGTATGGTGGTAACGCAACTACCTGGCCGCAAGTGGTTAACGCACAAACTGATGCGCTAAAGGTAGGAGATGAACCCCAGTTAATTTTTCAACAAACCAGCTGTCCGGTTGTGGTGGGAGCAAATAGAAAACAGGATATTGAGCTTTTAATGAAAGAGTTTGATTGTGATGTTGTGTTATCCGATGATGGTCTGCAACATTATGCCATGCAACGTGATATTGAAATCGTTGTGGTAGATGCGCTAAGAAAATTTGGTAATGGTTTTTATATTCCCTCGGGGCCGTTACGGGAAAGTGTATCGAGACTTCAGCATGTCGATATGGTTCTGCTAAATGGTGGTGCAGATCAGGAGATTGCCTTTACTATGCAGCCAGCTCAATGTAAACCGGTAGGCCGAGATGATGATCAGGTAGGTCTTGATGTTTTTACGGGTAAAACGGTACATGCTGTTGCTGGCATTGGAAACCCGCAGCGATTTTTCAACATGCTAAAGGGCTACGATATAAATGTAATCCCCCATGCTTTTGATGATCATTACTATTACAAGCAATCAGACCTGGACTTTAATGATGATATAACCGTATTAATGACTGAAAAAGATGCTATAAAATGTACCCGGTTTGATTTATCAAATCACTGGTCAGTACCGATCGAGATATCCTTAACTAAAGCAGCACAGAATAGACTTGATCAAATATTTGATTCACTTAATTAAATTTTAATGAGAACACGATGGAAAAAAAACAGATTGAAATGATGGCTTGTCCTGAATGCCAGGCTAAACTTAGCTATGATAAAAGCAGTAAAGAGCTAGTTTGTGATAACTGTAAACTGGCTTTTCCCGTAAAGGATGGAATCCCGGTTATGCTAATTGAAGAAGCGCGTAAACTTTAAATCTAATGACTGCTTACCATATTGTAATTCCAGCCCGATATGCCTCTACTCGGTTTCCGGGTAAACCTTTGCAGGAAATAAATGGCAAAACGATGCTTGAGCATGTTTACCGTGTTGCAAAAAAATCCACTGCTAGCAGTATTGTTATTGCTACGGATGATCAGCGAATAGTTGATGTTGCTGAAAAATTCTGTGATCAGGTTTTGATGACTTCTGATCAACATGTATCCGGTACCGACAGGCTTGCTGAAGTTTGTCAGATCATGCAATGGGGTGAAGAAGAAATTGTAGTCAATTTGCAGGGTGATGAGCCATTAACACCACCTGAATTACTTCATCAGGTGGCTGAAAATCTTCGCAAAAATACCCAGGCATCAATAGCGACATTAAGTACCCCTTTAACAGAAGTTTCCGAAATAGATGATCCAAATATAGTTAAAGTCGTTGCTGATATTAATGGTTATGCACTTTACTTTAGTCGCGCATCAATACCTTACCAACGTGATTCGGTAGACGTAAATATCTCTCACTACCAGCGGCATTTGGGTATGTATGCTTATCGTGTTGGTTTTTTAAATGCATATAACCATATGTCACACTGTGAGCTTGAAACCATCGAAAAACTGGAACAACTTCGCGCGATGTATCACGGACATAAAATTCATATTCAACAGGCTGTAAAATTACCCGGGCCGGGAATAGATACACCTGATGATTTACAGAAAATTCACTCTTTACTGGCTTCATAAATGAAAGATAACAGAACATTTTTTGCAACCTGTTCAAAAGGATTTGAGGACTTATTGGTAAAAGAGCTCAATGAGCTTGAAATTGAAACAGCTAAGCAGGAATATTCTGGTGTTAGTTTTACAGGGTCATTAGAACAGGCTTACAAAGTGTGTTTATGGTCAAGACTCGCCAGCCGCGTATTTTTAAAGTTAAAAACCTTTGAAGCAGCGACAGATGATGCACTATATAAAGGTGTGCAAACCATTAACTGGCCACAGCATATAGATATGGATGGAACGCTCGCGGTAAACTGTACACTGAATCGATCTCAAATAACCAATTCACATTATGCATCTTTGAAAACTAAAGATGCGATTGTCGATCAGTTTAATGAGCTGTATGAGTCGCGTCCCTCTGTTGATAGGGAACAGCCCGATGTACGAATTAATGTGCATATAGACCATGATCAGGCAGATATAAGTATTGATCTATCAGGTGAGCCATTGCATAAAAGAGGCTATAGAATCTCCAGTGTTCAGGCGCCACTTAAAGAAAACCTGGCTGCTGCTATTTTAATGAGGTCCGGCTGGGCGTCTGATAAGACGTTAGATTTGTTAGATCCTATGTGCGGCTCTGCCACATTTTTGATTGAAGCGGCAATGATGAGTTTAAATATCGCACCGGGTTTAAAACGTAAATTCTATGGTTTTTTAAACTGGAAAGGGCATGAGGCAGCTAGCTGGAAAAAATTATTAAATGAAGCCAAACAATCAGTAAAAGCTTTTTCAGATATCAGTAATACCTTTACTGGATATGATGCGGATAAAAATTCTATTGCCAGCGCCAGACAAAATATTCATTCAGCAGGTTTACAGGATCTTATTTCCCTGGAGCAAAAAGATTTTTCTGAAAGCTGTGAATTAATGAAAGAAATTGCAGATATGATCAGGCCAGGTATGGTGGTTGTTAACCCTCCCTATGGTGAGCGTTTAGGTGAAAAGCAGGAACTGGCACATCTTTATTCTGAAATGGGTGGTTGTTGGCGAGATCATTTTCCTGACTGGAAAATTGCCCTGTTTACCGCCAATGATGACCTTATAAAACATATCGGTTTACGTGCACATAGAACTAATAGTTTTTTTAACGGTGCTATTAAATGTAAATTACTCCAGTACCAGATACGTCCTGCACTATCGGCAGAAAAAAAACAGGAAAAAGATGCTAAATATACAGAACAACGTTCAGCAATTTGTAATCGCTTAAAGAAAAATTATAAGCATATAGGTCGTTGGGCCAGAAAAAATAAGATACAGGCATACAGGCTTTATTCAGCCGACCTACCAGAATATGCGGCTGCCATTGATGTCTATGCAGACTGGGTTCATGTGCAGGAATATCAGGCACCTTCAACGATAGAAATCAATAAGGCTAAACAACGTTTTGATCTTTTAGTAGATGTTATTCCTGAAGTGTTAGGGGTAGAAAAAAATAAAATTATTGTTAAAACACGACGCCAGCAGAAAGGCCTGTCTCAATATGAAAAGCAGGGTAATGCGCATCATGAATTCATAGTTGAAGAAAATGGTCTTAAGTTTCATGTTAATTTGAATGATTATCTCGATACCGGTTTGTTTTTAGATCACCGTGATACCAGGCAGTATTTGTTTAACAAAATTAAAAATTCATCTACTAAAGGTGAGTTTCTAAATTTATTCTCGTATACATCCGCTTTTTCTGTTTATGCCGCAGCAGCTGGTGCAAACACCACCAGTGTAGATATGTCAAACACCTACCTGAATTGGTCAGAGCGTAACTTTAAGAGTAATAATTTATTAAGTGATAAACATAAGTTTATTAAAGCGGATTGCCTGCAATGGTTGGTTATAGCTAATCGTAATAATCAAAAATATAAATGGATTTTTATTGATCCTCCTACTTTCTCTAACTCTAAATCGATGGAAGACTTATTTGATGTGCAAAAGGATCATCTGGCTTTAATTGAGTCTGCAATGAATCTACTGGATGTGGGTGGGGAAATTATTTTTTCAAATAACTTTAAAAAGTTCAAGTTAGACAAATCGCTAATGGAAAAGTATGTAGTTGAAAATATTACCGCTTCTACTATTCCTGAAGATTTTAAACGTAACCCTAAAATTCATCATTGTTTTATAATAAAGCCATAGTTAAATTGAATATAGAAGAATGAGGTTTCTAATAGAAATAGTGTAGGGCAACCAGATGGATGTCCCTACAAAAGTGTATGCTTACTGTAACACTACTTCGTTTTCTGCTGTAGGTGTTAATAAAATATTAATAAGCTTGTCTTCAAGCTCAATGCGGGTTGCTAATTCTTCACCCAATTGAGACAACTGCTCTGGTAGTTTATTCTTAAGCTCTACTGTGAACTTACTTCCACTATCGTAGGTGTCATTAAATTCAACGGCTAGTGTTGTTGTCTTTTCAATGCGCGGATAAATAGTGTTAGCAAGCTTAATAATTTCATTGCGTCTTTCTTTTCCTTCGGAAATGCGGCTGTATAACTCGAAGTGGCCAGTAGCAATATAGTCAATGAGTAACTGACAAAATTCCTGAAGTGTATCTGTATCAATATTATCTGCTGAAGTTATTTTCTCACCATCACACCCTGCCAGGCTGACATAAAGTGCTAAAACTTCATTGCGTTCAGTTATAAGTTGTTTAATTTCTTTTCGTGTTCGCGCTCGGCGATCAGTTGCTGGTTGTATGTCGACAGAGTCATTCATGCCGGGCCTCTTGCATGTGTTATTAGGTTTCAAATTAATTTATGAGCTAGTTAAAATTTGTTTCACTACAAAAACTAAACTAATTGCTTTTAACATATTAAAGCACAGTTTTCTGATAACTACACAAAAAAATGGTAAATTCTTGAAACCTTGTTTTAGTAATACGAATGGCTAAGTAAAGTATATGCTTTTTTTATTGCTTGATAAATACTTCAAACAGGGTAGCTTTGATACAAATTAAGAGAACACTAATTTTCTAATTTATATGTTCTTTATTATGTTTTTTTTGATTTAAAATTTCTAGAATAAATTTATCAGATGAATTATTAAGCCAGTTTAAATTTAGGTGAGCGCTAATTGGTTGATTATTAAGAATAAAATTGAAGGTTTAATTTCCTGGTTATGTATTTGCTTTGTGACACTTTCTATTTTATCTTTAACTTGTCCTTTGAATTTTTGGAAAAAGTTGTTATATCGAGAAAGGAGATGTTGATTCATAAATTATTTTTATTGGTTTATTTTTGCTTATATCAATGAGGTATAGCAGAATTACTTTAGTCGAAAAAATTCTGAATAAATTTATTTTTTGCAGGGTTAATTTAATCCGTTTTTTTACTATCATAGACTACATTTTAAATCAATATAAAAGGCTTTTCTAAATGTTATCGTTTAAAGATAAAATGTCTATTCCAACTGTAGAAGAAGCACTACCAGGTCGTGAACAAGTCATGCAAGTACCAGATGCGCATTTTGTAAATGGGCACACATTAACCGGGCCTTTTCCACAGCATTTATCAAAAGCTGTATTTGGTTTAGGCTGTTTCTGGGGCGCTGAAAAAAAATTCTGGCAGCAACAAGGGGTTTACACAACAGCAGTTGGGTATGGGGCAGGTTCTACAAAAAATCCAACTTATCAGGAAGTATGTTCTGGAATGACGGGGCATAATGAGGTGGTACTGGTTGTGTTTGACGAGACTGTTTGTAGCTACGAGAAGTTAGTGAGGCTGTTTTTTGAAAGTCATAATCCAACCCAGGGTATGCAGCAAGGGAATGACAAAGGTACGCAATATCGTTCAGGTATTTACTATTTTTCAGAAGAACAAAAACTGCTAGCTGAATCTGTTATAATGCAGTATCAAAAGAAACTATCGAATAAAAACATGGGTGATATAACCACTGAAATTATAGAAGCGGGTGAGTTTTATTACGCTGAGGATTATCATCAGCAATATTTAGCTAAAAATCCGAATGGCTACTGTGGATTGGGTGGCACTGGTGTTTTGTTTGACTGAAAAAATGTAAAAGCAAAAGATTTATAATAAAAACTCAAGCCTGACGAATAGCCAGAACAATCTGATTACGCAAGGTCTTAACCGGCCCGAGGCGGCTTTCATCCGCAACTGAAATGGGGGCAGTCGAATCAATATATAACAATCCAACAGGAATATTTTTTACAACTATGGGGTAAGCGAGTAAAGATTTTTTAGCATAATTTTCTCGATACCATACAGGTATCAAATTTACAGCTTCTTCAGCAGATGTATCTTCAATTATTAGATCTTTTGCTTGCTTAAGGGACATGTTGAAAATATCTTCACCACCATTTGGAATGCTAAAACGGTTTTTAATTTCTTCAATATCAGGGCCAAAACCAAAGCGTGCGCTGATAGAAGTGCGTCCTTTATTAATAAAACAGAACATTATTCTGTGAAAATTAAAGCTGGTAAAAATGGTTTCCATTACCATTACTAAAATATCATTCAATGGAGCACCTTCAAGAATGGCATCGGTAATTTCCTGTATTGCATCAATGATTTGACTTTGTTGCTCTGGTATTTCAGTTAAGTCAGGTGTTTTATTCGTTTCTTCATTGCTCTTATCGCTTGAATCAGAGGGTATCCATTTATTAGCTTTGTTAAAAATGTCGCTCTTGCCTAAATCAAGATTAACTAGCCTGGCATATTTTTCCATTTCATCCAGTGCATTAGATAATATGTCCTCCATTTGAGAGCGTGAAATGCTCATGCTGTTGCTATAGCGTGAAGCCAGGTTTTCAAAGTTTTGTTGTCGATCCTGAGTGTTTGATGTTGCTATCATTTCACAATATTCGTTGGAGAAACCAGAAACATGTTTTAACAGGTCAGCCTGGCTTAATGGTTTTTTAAGTTCCCCTTCAGGAAGTGAGTGCATACTATCAATTAGTTCAGCTGGAAGTTGCCATGATTCACCTACGGCTATACCTATATCTTCAAAATTTACACCTAATACTGATTCAGCTGCAGCCTGTTCATTTAATTTTTTTTGTTTGACTAAATCAAAAATGATTTCAGTCTCTTCAGGAAAGTAGTATATAGAAAGTAATTTTCCCAGTTGATGAAACATTGAGCATGCATAGGCTTCTTCCTTGTCCTTGATATTCATTTTGTCAGCAACGCCATTAGCCAGGCTGCCGCTAATCATTGAGTTGATACAGGCTTCTTTTAAACTGTTGGCCTGATTTTTGTCTTTAAGGTGGTCGAGCAACATTAAACCTAATGCCGCATTTCTTACTTCTTCAAAGCCAAGAATAACAACAGCTCGGGAAACTATGCTAATGCGCCCACTGCTAATGCGCCCACCATATTGGCCGTATAAAGGTGAGTTGACCAGGCGTAATAATTTACTTGAAAGTGAGTAATCTTTTAATATTGCATTCGATAAAATATTGGCGGAAGTATCGCCTGATGCTTTTGCTTTTTGACTGATTTCCACGACCTGATGGGACATGGTTTGAAAGTCTTTTTTATGTTCCATGCGACGTAATAGAAACTGAAGTGTGCTATTCGTTTCGCTTTCATTTTTTTTGTTGTTTGATGGTGATGTATCTTCAGTTGTTATATTTTGCTGGTGATCAAGTAAATCCTGGCGCATATCCAGGGTATCTGCATGTCTCTGCTCAGGTTTTTTAAATAATGCTTTTTCGATTATTTTCTTTATAGTCGTGTCTATGCTGTTTGGGTATAAGATTTCTTCATTAACTATTTTATTAATAATGGCGTATTTGTTATCCGCATCAACCGCTTTTTTCCCAGTGACTATTTCATACAAAATTAAACCAAGTGAAAATATATCAGAAGCAGCTGTTAGTTTATTTTTCTCACACTGTTCAGGAAAATTGTAACTAAGTGTTTGCTTAATATCGTCATCATTATTTTTATTATTGAGTTGGTTTAATAATGTGTTTATAGCAAAACCCATTAGACGTGGTCTGTCCTGTGGGGTAATTAAAACAGTGTTAGGATTTATATCGCCGTGTATTATTCCACGTTTATGCGCATAGGCCATGGCATTTAAAAGGGGGGTAAAAATGTTAATGGTATCTTTTACATTCATTGACCCTTTTTTTTGAGGTAGTCAGTTAGTGTAACACCATCAACATATTAAGTACCAGATAGGGTGTTCCAAGATGTTCATCCATTTCATACAGGGTAATGATATTCGGATGTTGTAGTTTTGCAATGCTGCGAGCTTCTGCGAGTATTTGTTGCTTTACTTTAGGCGTGTTTTTTCAAGTTTAATGGTTTTTATAACAACATTACGTTCATGTTGTTTATCGGATGCAAGATAGGTAATACCCTGGGCGTTAGTACTCAGTTGCTTGATTATTTTAAAACGACCGATGTAATCGGGTAGTACTGAATTGAGTTGGACCATGCTGCTCTTTATTAAGGTGTTTAAAAAAGAATAGTCGTGCCTGGGTAAAAAGCAAAAGATTTACCGCAAATGCACGCAAATAAACACGAATGGTTTGTAGGTGCGCTTACAGCGCACTACACACAACTAAAGTATTTGTTTTATTTGCGTATATTAGCGTTAATTTGCGGTAAACAGCTTTTGATTTTAGGGTAAGTTATTTTAATGGTTTATATTTAATCCGATGTGGATTCACCGCATCATCACCCAATCGGCGTTTACGGTCTTCCTCATAGTCTGAGTAGTTACCCTCAAACCAGGTTACCTGTGAGTCACCTTCAAATGCCAGAATATGTGTAGCAATGCGGTCCAGGAACCAGCGATCGTGAGATATAACCACGGCACAACCGGGGAAGTTGAGTATGGCTTCTTCCAGTGCGCGCAGGGTTTCCACATCCAGGTCATTAGTCGGTTCATCCAGTAATAGCAGGTTGCCGCCTTTTTTCATTAGCTTGGCAAGGTGTACCCGGTTGCGTTCACCGCCGGACAGGTTTTTGATATTTTTCTGCTGATCTTCACCTTTAAAATTGAAATGGCCTACATAAGCACGGGAGGAGGTTGTGTATCGACCCACTTCAATGTTATCCAGGCCATCTGAAATTTCCTGCCACACGGTATTGTCGTCGTTCAAAGAGTCACGACTCTGATCTACATAGGCAATTTCAACCGAGTCGCCAATGCGAAATTCACCGGAGTCAGGTTTTTCAGAACCGGTAATCATATTAAACAGGGTTGATTTACCCGCACCGTTTGGTCCAATAATGCCAACAATGCCGCCTCTGGGCAGATTGAAGTTAACATTTTCATATAACAGGCGGTCACCAAAACTTTTGCTGATATTAACCGCTTCAACGACCAGGTCACCCAGCCTGGGACCCGGTGGTATATAAAGCGATCTTGTTTCGCTGCGTTTTTGAAAATCATCCGACTGTAATTCTTCAAAACGTGATATACGCGCCTTACTCTTGGCATGTCGACCTTTGGCATTTGAACGAACCCATTCCAGCTCAGCTTTAATTGCCTTTTGTCTACCGGCTTCTTTCTTTTCTTCCTGCTCCAGGCGGTTTTCTTTTTGTTCTAACCAGGAAGAATAATTACCTTCCCAGGGAATGCCCTGGCCTCGATCTAACTCAAGTATCCAGCCGGCGACATTATCCAGGAAGTAACGGTCATGGGTTACGGCGACGACAGTGCCGCTAAAATTAGCCAGAAACCGTTCTAGCCAGGCAACTGATTCAGCATCGAGATGGTTGGTAGGTTCGTCAAGAATGAGCATGTCCGGGGCTGACAGTAATAAACGACAGAGTGCCACACGACGGCGTTCACCACCGGAAAGTTTACTTACATCCGCATCCCATGGGGGCAGGCGAAGTGCATCCGCGGCAATTTCCAGCTTATGATCCAGGTTATGTGCATCTGCTGCCTGGATAATGTTTTCGAGTTTGGCCTGTTCAGCCGCCAGGGCATCAAAATCTGCATCGGGTTCAGCGTAGGCGGCATAAACGACTTCAAGTTTTGCCTGTGCTTCTTTTACAACTTTAAGGCCATCTTCAACATTACCTCGCACGTCCTTATTTTCATCCAGTTCAGGCTCTTGTTGTAAGAAACCAATATTAATGCCGGGTTGGGGGCGCGCCTCGCCGATAATATCTGTATCAACACCTGCCATAATGCGTAGCAAGGTTGACTTACCCGAACCGTTATAGCCCAGAACACCAATTTTAGCACCGGGGAAAAAGTTAAGGTTAATGTGTTTAAGCAGTTCTTTTTTCGGTGGGACAATTTTGCCCACGTCATTCATTGTGTAAATATACTGTGCCATAGGATTTTTTGTGTATTTATCTTGTCAGATGATTTAATGTTGCTGAATTATACTTGATTACATCACAAAACACTTGCTAGTTGTGAATTACAATAAAATTAAACTGGACTAATTAAATTGTTTATTTTGAAAACGAATTATCTACCTGGCTTATCTGCATTAATGTGTTTTTTTCTACTACAGGCTTGTAGCAGTAGTTCGGAACCGGACAAGGATGATACCAATACTTCCACAGGCTGTACCTTAGGCAAAGGTGCTAATGTAATTGTGAGTGGCTCAGTTACGTTTGACCGTGTGCCATTAAAGACATTTGGTGGCCTGGACTTTAATAATGTGAGTCAACAACCGGTAAGGGGTGCGGTTGTTGAAGTTATTTGTAATGGCATTATGGCGGCAAGCCAGACAGATGAAAGTGGAAACTATAGTTTATCTTTACCCGGTGACACGACCGGTGTTTTCATTCGCGTCAAGGCACAACTTTCTAAAATAGGGACGCCTTCGTGGAATGTTTCAGTGAGTGACGAAGCCAGTGCGACTAAACTCATTTTTACTATGGATGGTAGCCCCTTTGATTCAGGTGCAACTAATTTAACAAGAAACCTGAATGCGAGTTCAGGCTGGGATGGTGTGGATTACACAACAACACGAGTCGCTTCGCCTTTTGCAATCCTGGATACTATCTATCAAGCTATGCAGCTCGTACTCAGTGTAAATCCCAATATTCAATTTCCATCCCTGGATGTAAAGTGGAATGCAGATAGTACAAATGGTACATATTACGCAAATAACACTATCTTTGTGTTAGGTCGGTCTAACGATTCAGATGAATTTGATCAACACGTTATTGCCCATGAGTGGGGGCATTATTTTCAAGATGTATTTTCAAGGGATGATTCGATAGGGGGCTCTCATGGTAGTGGTGATATTTTAGATATTCGTGTTGCCTTTAGTGAAGGCTTTGGTAATGCTTTTTCTGCTATGGTAACCGGTGATACTTTGTATAGGGATTCTCAGGGCCCGGTTGATGGATTTAGTTTTGATATAGAGTCGAATAATTGTGGCTCGAACAGGGGCTGGTTTAGTGAATGTTCAGTACAGTCTGCGTTATATGATTTTTATGATGGGGCTAATGATGATGTAATTGATCTGGGTTTTTCATCAATATATACCGTTATGACAGAAAATATTCCTGAAACAACGGCGGTAACCAGTTTATTTGGTTTTATGAATCCATATAAAATTTTGAACCCAGATGATGCGTCTAACATTGATTCATTATTACAAAACAGTCATTCTATTAATCCTATTACAGATGATGTAGGTAGTGGAAGAACATTAAACCCGGGGTTAACCAATCAATTACCCCTATTCCAAACTTCATTTCCTGCTTCAATATGTGTTACAGGTGAAAATGGGGGCTTTAATGGTCTGGGTGTGTCTCGCTTTATGCAGTTTACCGTTCCAGCAAGTTCAAATTATATTTTTACGGCAGTAAAAGTAACGGGCCTTGCTTCATCTGACCCGGATATGTATATAACTTCTAAGGGGCAGTTAATTGGTTCAGGTGAATCAGAAAGTAATAATACGGAAACTTTTTCAGTCAACTTGGTTGCCGGAACCGTATATGTGCTGGAGATTGTAGAATTTCAAAGTTATTCTCAGGAAGATTATAATCCGAATGGCGGCTCTCCCAATGAAACCTGTTTTGCAATTACCCGTACTTAATCTGCATACAGCTAAAATATAGATAATATAATGAATAAATTACTTACACTAGTAACAATATTAACAGGCGCTTTTTTTAGTTATGGTATGTCATCACCAAATGAAAGTTCAGTGCAGGATGAGTCACAACAAATTTCTACTAAACATGATCAGGTTTATATAAAGCCCCATGCGGGCATAGAGTTAAACTATAATCGCCCTAAAACATTACAGGCGGGTGAAACTTTTGAGCTGGAATTAAATTTTAAAACTCGGGTACAGGCTGATTCATTACGGGTCAATATTAAACATGAGAATGGCTTGCAGCTGGGTATTTCTCAGTTAGATTATCAATTTGTAGTATCTAAAAATACAAATAATAAAATTGTTGTTCCTGTAACCGCACTGCAGGATGGTCGATATTTTATTGATATAAAAGCTTTACTAATGATTAATGGCAAAGCACAGGCACGGACATTTTCAATTCCAGTCACTGTCGGAAATCCACTTAAATTAAAACCAGCAACAAATTCTGGTTACAAGCCTGTGCCCTCACAGGGGGTGATTTCTATGCCGGCTACTGAAACCACAGAATAGTCTCCAGGCCTTTATTGTTTTTCCTGATTTTAAAAAAGCCTAAATAAATGGTCGCGACTCGATGTTATTACTAAAACATTGGTTTATATCACCTATATATTGTATCTCTACTGGCCTCAATCCCCTATATAAGCTATGCTAAGTGGCTTTAACCTAGAATAATCAGTTGAAAGTGCGTTTAGAGTGTAAACTCTTGATGTGCACAGTGAATTCAAAAAATGTGCAGTCACTTTATTGATGATAAGCAGAAGGTTGCATTATAAATACGCGGTCAACTGATTTTTCCAGGTTTAAGGCACATAGCCTTCATTTACCCAATTTCGGCACAATCGGAGAATCTAAAGTATGTTTTCAGCAGATATGACCATTCAGGGTTATGACGATGAATTAATGTCAGCTATTAATGAAGAGACGCAACGTCAGGAAGATCACATAGAGTTAATTGCATCTGAAAACTATACCAGCCCACGTGTTATGCAGGCCCAGGGCTCTGCACTGACTAATAAATATGCGGAAGGTTATCCCGCAAAACGTTATTACGGTGGTTGTGAGTATGTAGATAAGGCTGAGCAGCTGGCCATTGACCGGGCTAAAAAACTATTTGGTGCTGATTACGCAAACGTACAGCCCCACTCAGGGTCACAGGCAAATGCAGCGGTTTATATGGCCTTATGCCAACCGGGGGATACGGTTCTGGGTATGAGTCTGGCACATGGTGGCCACTTGACCCACGGTTCAAAAGTCAGCTTCTCTGGCAAAATCTACAATGCGGTTCAATATGGCCTAAAGGAAGAAACCGGTGAGGTAGACTACGAGCAGGTGGCTGAGCTTGCACGTGAACATAAACCTAAAATGATTATTGCGGGTTTTTCAGCCTATTCAAAAATTATGGACTGGCAGAAGTTTCGCGATATAGCCGATGAAGTAGGTGCCTATCTTTTCGTTGATATGGCGCATGTAGCTGGCCTTGTAGCTGCTGGAATTTACCCTAACCCTGTGCCCATTGCCGATGTTGTGACATCGACAACACATAAAACATTACGTGGCCCAAGAGGGGGTTTAATTCTCGCGAAAGAGAACGAAGAAATCACCAAAAAATTTAATTCAGCTATTTTTCCCGGTTCACAGGGTGGCCCATTAATGCACGTGATAGCAGCAAAAGCCGTTGCATTTAAAGAAGCCATGGAGCCTGAATATGTAGAATACCAGAAGCAGGTGGTTACAAACGCACAGGCTATGGCAAAGGTCTTTATGGATCGTGGTTATGATGTGGTTTCAAACGGTACAGAAAACCACCTTTTCCTGGTGAGCTTTATCAAAGCAGGCCTAACCGGTAAAGACGTGGAAAATGCCCTGGGTAAAGCCCACATTACGGTAAATAAAAACTCAGTTCCAAACGATCCACAATCACCCTTCGTAACTTCAGGCATCAGGGTGGGCACACCCGCACTAACAACCCGCGGATTTAACGAACAACAGTCAATCGATTTAGCTGACTGGATGTGTGATGTTATTGAAAATATGGATGATGAAACCCTGATAAAAGGTATCCAGGATAAAGTTTCAGAGATATGTGCCAAACTTCCAGTGTACAAGGCGTAAGCCTTGTCTGCTTAAGACTTATGATTAACGACTTACGACTTTTTTATGCATTGTCCATTTTGTAAAGCACCCGACACTCGCGTCGTCGACTCCCGCCTGGGAGGCGATGGTGATCAGGTGCGCCGCCGCCGAGAATGTGTGGAGTGTAATGAACGTTTTACCACTTATGAAACTGCGGAACTCAATTTACCTCGCATCATAAAACAGGATGGTACACGTCAAACTTACGATGAGTCGAAGCTGCGCTCAGGCTTCACCAAAGCATTGGAAAAACGCCCGGTCAGTGTCGATAAAATAGAGGAAAGTATTAGTCATATTAAACACAAACTTCTTTCACAGGGTGAACGGGAAGTTAATGCCCGAACCATTGGTGACTGGGTGATGGAAGAACTGCAGGCTTTAGATCATGTGGCCTATATTCGTTTTGCATCTGTATATTTAAGCTTTGAAGATGTGGATGCGTTCCGTAAGACCATAGAAAAACTGGAACAGCAATAGGGTAACTGCTCAGCTTACCCCTGACGGGCTTCATCTCTGCGTTAAAAAATGGACATTTACTTTTGTAAACTCACATTTTTCGCCTTGATTT
>Ga0316207_10002710_pt1 | contig 17583 bp, 14 predicted proteins | sample 6weekpyrite_MG_FD_204943 | JGI IMG/M metagenome (GOLD analysis project Ga0316207, IMG submission 204943) | Microbial mat bacterial communities from mineral coupon in-situ incubated in ocean water Damariscotta River, Maine, United States -... | ecosystem: Environmental > Aquatic > Marine >...
ACCGCGACATATTACCTGTAAGGTGAAGATCGATTTCCCTGCCAGGCTCTCTTGGATCAGGTGTTTTATTGAGATTTTTTAAATCAGCATAGGTCAGCACTTTGCGACCATTATTTCTTAAACCAACACCGGGATCATCTAACTGGTATTTTGCATCATCGGCTCGCATATCAACATGAGGACCAAATTCAGAATCAGCATGCGTTATTTTTTTACTACTACCAAAACCTGCTTTACCTGAACCGATTGTTGCGGTTGCCATCCCATCCATATTGTGGCCACTATGATCCATGCTTCCCGAACTGGAATCCATTTTCATGTTGCCCATATCATGCCCACTATGTCCACCAGCACTCATATCCATTCCCATATCGGCGTGAGTTAGTAATGGCGCAGCATCCATTTTAGGAACCTCTGCTGTCATTTCAACATGAGGCGTCAAGGTACCGCGTGCATAACCTGAGCGATCAATGGCCTGAGAAAAAATGCTATAAGCTCTTTCTGCACTTGGTTCAACAATCACATCATAGGTTTCAGCCACGCCTATTCTAAATTCATCAACACTAACAGGTTGTACATACTGTCCATCTGCCGCTACGACTGTCATTTTTAAACCCGGGATACGAACATCAAAAAATGTCATTGCGGCAGAATTAATAAAACGCAATAAAACTTTTTCACCCTTTTTAAATAAACCGGTCCAGCCTTTGTCTGGTGTCTGGCCGTTGGTCAAAAAAGTATAGGTGTAGCCTGTTACATCTGAAATATCACGATCGGACATGCGCATCTGGTTCCACATCCCCCGCTTTTTCCAAAAATTGCTCCAGCCATCCTCACTCACTTCTTTCATTGCTTCACTGATCGTACGTTCACGAAAATTATAATAATGACTAAGCTTTTTTAATTTATAGTAAATATCATTGGGATCTTCATCACTCCAGTCTGATAACAAAACCACATGTTCGCGATCAAATGTATAAGGATAGGGTTCTTTGGGTTCAATGATGATTGCCCCATACGCGCCGGTTTGCTCCTGAAAACCTGAGTGACTGTGATACCAATATGTTCCGCTTTGAATAACAGGGAATTTATATTGAAATGTTTCCCCCGGTTTAATGCCTTTAAAGCCATCGCTTATATTCGGCACACCATCTTGTCCACTGGGCAAAATAAGACCATGCCAGTGAATTGAAGTGTCTTCCGCCATGTTATTAGTGACATTTAACGTCACCGTTTCGCCTTCTTTCCAGCGTAATGTAGGGGCCGGCACGGAACCATTAATTGCTGTAGCAGTTCGTTCGTTACCGGTTAAATTTATTTTTGATTCTGAGTAGGTTAAATTAAACCTTGAGCCGGTTAAGGTAACTGGCCCCGCTAAAATTTCACGCATTTTCTCTGACGAAGGCTTTGCATTTACGTTCAAACCCAGGCCCATGATCGTTGTTCCAGCTGTAAGCCCTAAAACAAAGCGGCGACGCGATAATGATTCTGGCTGCATGCCAGGTAAAATTATTTTTGACATTCATCTTTCCTCTTTCCAAAGTTATGAAGTAATTTGTCTATAACAAATATAGTTCAATACTCTGCGATATTAACCTTAAAAAACTTATTTAATTTTTACCCGATACTTAATAAATAAAGCAGTCCAGCAAAAAGTGAGGAGTTAGACTTTCGGTGGTCGGTACAGAGATGAGGAATAAATGGGGAGTAAAATCACGTTCGGATTTTGATATACAGAGCCAAGCGTGTATGTAACATCACTGGTGTTATTGAAAATAATGGCAGCTATGGTTGCACTGGCGCAATGTGTTGTACCGCATTCATTCTTATTGCAGCAATCCTCTGTGCTGCCTGAATGCTTCATTTCAGTATTCGCAGCACTGTCTGAACGATTTACCTGAGCATGCATGTTTTTATTCATGTCCATGCACTTAGACGCTGACGCAGCAACAGTTTGTAAAGGAGATACCCCTATTACAAAGGCCAGGAAAAGCACCATAAAATTATCAGATAAAAATTTCATAATATGACTCTAACATAATAAAATCGTTATACGTCAACCTCAATATAGCTGCCAATGTGATATAGACTCAAAATGTTCGAGTACTATTTCTTAATTTAGTTCAAATATTGTATGCTCTAATCGCATAATTCGACTCAGCTTGTCATTTAACAAACTTCATCGCTACATTTATGTTTAGTACGAATATGATAAACACTTTCAACAGGGATTATTGCCACTATACCGTCACCTTCGATTCCTGTATGGGCAACATCCATAATTTTTTCAGCAATCTCAGTAGCCCTTGCCTTTCCAATAAAAACTTCCACCTGAACATGTTCCACCATGAGATCATGACGAAAGAAATTTGCATACTCACCATAACCTTTTATTTCGCAAACGCTAACACCGGGAACATCCAGTTGATTTAGCATTTTCTCAACGTCTTCCAGCTTTTCAGGCCTGATAATAGAAACAATTTTTACAAAATTCATCCTCTAGACTCCTGTAACAGTTTAAGACTATCTTTATAACATTCCGCTCACTGTGAATCACAGGAACGGAATATTATCTATGCCTAAACAACGACAATATGCCGCCATTTATACTTTCTTAATGCTTCTTTGTTTCCATATTAAAAACACTGCCGGAATAACGACAAGTGTTAATATGGTTGCGCTCACCATACCGCCCACCATTGGAGCAGCAATACGCCGCATGACTTCTGAACCTGTACCGCCACCCAGCATAATAGGTAATAAGCCAGCAATGATCGCAGCAACAGTCATCATGATGGGACGAATACGCATTAAGGCACCACTGATGATGGCGTCCTGTAAATCTTTCAAAGCAAATTGACGGTTATCTTTCTCTGCTTCAAAATGTGCTTTTGCGTATGCCTGGTTAAGATAAACCAGCATAATCACCCCTATCTCAACTGAAACACCGGCCAGGGCAATAAAGCCCACGCCCACCGCAACCGATATGTTGTAACCCAGTAAATACAGCAACCAGAAACCACCCACTAACGCTAACGGTAAGGTGCCCATAATAATGAGTACTTCGATGAGGTTGCGGAAGTTGAGATATAACAACAGGATAATGATGGCCAGAGTAAATGGCACGACCACGGCTAAACGTTTTTTCGCCCGCACCATGTATTCATACTGACCCGACCAGGAAATCGAATAGCCTGGAGGCAACTCAACTTCTTCTGCCACGACACGTTGTGCCTCTTCAACATAAGAACCTAAATCACGACCGGCTATATCCACAAACGTCCAGCCATTTGGTCGCGAGTTTTCACTTTTGATCAATGCCGGTCCCATTTCTGTTTTAATGTTTGCAACTTCACTTAACGGAATACGTGCACCAGTCATGGTGACGATAGGTAAATTACGCAAATCTTCAACCGAATCACGTAAATCACGCGGGTAACGAATGTTAATCGGATAACGTTCCAGGCCCTCAACACTTTCAGCAACCACCATGCCGCCCAATGCTGTTTTAACCACATCATGCACATCAGCTATATTTAAGCCAAAGCGTGAGGCGGCTACACGATCAACATCTACCGTAACATAACGTCCACCGGCGACACGCTCTGAAAAGGCCGATAAAGTACCGGGTACTTTTATCACCACCTCTTCAAGTCGTTTACCAATATCCTGCAAGACCTTCAGATCCGGCCCGGCAACTTTAATACCCACCGGGGTTTTAATGCCCGTCGCCAACATATCAATACGGGTTTTAATCGGCATAACCCAGGCATTGGTTAAACCAGGAAATTTAATTAACTGATTTAATTCCTGCTTGAGTTTTTCCAGGGTCATACCTTCACGCCATTCACTTTTTGGTTTGAATTGAATGGTTGTTTCCATCATGGTTAACGGTGCAGGATCGGTTGCGGTATCGGCTCGACCGACTTTACCAAACACGCGTTTTACTTCAGGAATGGTTTTAATCAGTTTATCCGTTTGCTGTACAAGCTCTTGCGCTTTACCTACTGAAACGCCAGGGAAAGTTGTCGGCATGTACATCAAATCACCTTCATCTAAATCAGGCATGAACTCGGAACCAATTTTTGACATGGGCCAAATACCTACCAATACGAGTAATAACGCAATCGTTAACACTTTTTTAGGTTTATCCAAAACATAATGGATAACAGGTTGATAAACTTTCATCAAAAATAAATTTACCGGGTTTTCATGTTCGGGCTTAATTTTACCTCGAATAAAATAACCCATTAATACTGGAACCAAGGTTATCGCTAAACCTGCCGATGCAGCCATGGCAAATGTTTTGGTAAAGGCTAACGGCGCAAACAATTTTCCTTCTTGTGCTTCCAAGGTAAACACCGGTAAAAAACTTAATGTAATGATCAGTAATGAGAAAAATAAAGGTGGCCCCACTTCCATTGTGGCCTCACGCATAATGCGCCATCGATTCTCATCGGTAAGCGCTTCTTTCTCAATATGCTTGTGCACATTCTCAATCATAACAATGGCGGCATCGACCATGGCACCAATAGCAATCGCAATACCTCCTAATGACATGATATTGGCATTCATACCTTGTTGATACATGATCATAAAAGCAATCAAAATACCGATTGGCAAACTGATGATCGCCACCAAAGCAGACCGAATATGGAACAGAAACACCGCACAAACCAGAGCAACAACAATAAACTCTTCTATTAATTTCATGTTTAAGTTGTCAACCGCGCTATTAATTAACGTAGAGCGATCATAGGTTTCAACAATTTCAACACCTTTAGGTAAACCGGGTTTTAACTCTTCCAGTTTTTGCTTAACCAGTTCAATGGTCTTTAACGCATTTTCACCAAAGCGCATGACGATAATGCCACCGACAACTTCACCTTCACCATTAAGTTCAGCAATGCCTCGACGCATTTGTGGCCCTAAACGAATATCCGCAACATCTTTCAATAAAATAGGGGTGCCACGTTTGTTTACCCCTAGTGGAATTCGCCGCAGATCATCGATCTTGGTTATATAACCCGTCGCCCGGATCATATATTCGGCTTCGCCCATTTCTATTACAGATCCGCCTACTTCCTGGTTGGCACGTTTAATAGCCATACGCACTTTTTGCAACGGAAGGTTATAAGCACGCAAACGATCAGGATCAAGTACAACTTGATATTGCTTTACCATGCCTCCGAGTGTTGCCACTTCTGATACACCAGGAACCGTTTGCAGTTCATATTTTAAAAACCAGTCTTGTAAACTGCGCAATTGTGCTAAATCAGTTCCACCCGTTTTATCAACTAACGCATATTCATAAACCCAACCCACACCCGTTGCATCCGGCCCCAGAGCGGAACGTGCTTCAGGCGGTAACCGACTTGCAACCTGGCTCAAATATTCAAGTACACGAGAACGCGCCCAGTAAATATCCGTTCCATCTTCAAAAATGATGTAAACATAAGAATCATTAAAGAAAGAGTAGCCCCGCACCGTGACTGCACCAGGCACCGACAACATGGCCGTGGTTAGCGGGTAGGTTATTTGATCTTCAACCACGCGAGGGGACTGGCCTGGATAAGTGGTTTTAATAATAACCTGGACATCGGAAAGATCGGGTATCGCATCAAGCGGCGTATTTTTTAAAGAAAAAATACCACCGACAAGTAAAACTGCCGTCAACAATAAAACCATAAAACGGTTTGAGAGTGACCAGTCAATAATTTTTACAATCATTTTAAGTCACTCCTAATTTTTAGATTTCTGAATTGATTTAACAACATAACCGCTATCCGCTTTTTCAAGCTCAAAGTCCACTTTATCACCTTTACTCAAACCTTCCAGAGACACGTCTTTTTTAACTGTAAAATCCATTTCCATCGCTGGCCAATCTAATACCGGAATAGGATCATGCGCCATATTGATCATGCTATGAGCCGGCATCACGCTATTTAATACTGCTGTGCCTGTGATTTTTTCAGACATGTCCATAGCAGGATCCATTTCACTTTCCTTTTTATCCACTGATGACATACGTGCAATACTGGCTTTTAAACTGGCTTCAGAATCAATCAAAAACTGACCAGAAGTCACGACCTTATCGCCTTCACTTAAACCCTGAACAATTTCTATAAACTCACCGGACTCGATACCCGCAGTAACCTTTCGTGCCTGAAAACCACCATCACCAACAGAAATAATAACGCGCTGATCATTTCCGGTACGAATTAAAGCTTCACGAGGAATAGAGATAACCTCACGTTTTGCACCACCATAAATAGCAACCTTGGAAAACATATTAGGTTTTAAAGATTCATCCTTATTTTCAAAACGTAACCGCACTTTCAACGTTCGCGTTTTAGGGTCTAAACTTGGATAGATATACTCTACTTTACCCTCCCATTCACGACCCGGAAGATAAGATAATGTCACTTCAGCCAACTGTCCCACCCTGACCCAATCAGCCTGACTTTCAAATACTTCAGCCAATAACCAAACACTGGATAAATCTGCAAGACTCATAACAAGTTTTGCCGGAGTAACAAACATACCTTCACGAATACTTAACTTTGCAATAATTCCGTCTTGCTTGGCGTACACTTTTACATACTGATTTACCCTGCGGGTTTTATTTAATTGTTTAATTTGTGATGCAGAAATTCCCAAAGCTATTAAACGTTCCTGAGATGCCGAGGTTAAACCTCTATTATTACTGCGTAATGCCTGAAGATATTCTTCCTGTGCATTCACCAACTCCGGTGCATACACTTCAAATAATAACTGACCTTTTGTTACACGTTCGCCTTCTGACTTAACGTATAATTTTTCAATCCAGCCTTTGGTACGTAAATGAAGATGAGAAATTTTATTTTCATCAAAGTCAACATAACCTACTGTATCAATACGCCGCCATAGTTTATCTCTTTTAACTATCGCGGTGCGCACACCCATATTATTTTCAACCGCAGGAGAAATTTTAACCGTACTACCATCACCACCCTCATCATAAACAGGAACTAAATCCATTCCCATAGGAGATTTTCCTGGTTCATCCCGGCGGTATGTTGCATCCATTGGTGCAACCCAATATAAAATCTTCTTTTCTTTTTCTTCTGCAGCTTTACTTTCATTTCCACCATATACCGTTAATAAAATAGCAGCTAATGAAACAGCAACAATATTCATTTTATTCATCATAATTCTCCTAGAGCTGAAGGTATAAACCTCAGCTATTTTCTCCAACTAGATAAAGTAATAAGGCCTGAGTTTTTTTATGTTCAACAGTTAACCGTATAGCACGTAACTGTGTTTCCAACTCTGTAATTTGTGCGCGCATTAACGCAGTAAACCCACTGCGTCCACTTTGATAGGCATAAAGTGCGGATTTTGTATTTTCATCTGACTTGGGCAGTAATAAAACATCGTATTGTTTTACCCGTTGCAACAAACGTTTTTCTTTTGCTAATGCGGCTTGCCACAATTTGATCAAGTTACGTTTTTGTTCTTCACGTGAATTTAATGCGCCATTGAGTCGAGCTTTATTTGCCGCAACATTTTTATCCTGGCGATCAGCTGTAAATAAAGGTAAGTCAAACATCACCATGGCAGAAGCAAAGTCAGCGCGTTCTGAACCATTTGAATTTTTTCCATTGCGTTGACCATAGGTTAAATCAACTGACCATGAAGGTTTGTAACTCTGTTTTGCCAGGTCGACATTTTTTTCGCCCACCGCAACCATGGCCTGTTCCATCCGTAACATAGGATGTGAGTCTAGCCATGAAGTTGATTTATTTTTAATATAATATGTCGGTAAATTTATTCCGATTTTAACATCCGAATAATCTGTACCTAAATATTTTGCCAACTTTGCTTGCGTTGTTTCGATTTGAGTTTGTATTTTCATTTCACGATCATCGAGCATACCAAGCTCAAGTTCAGAACGAATCACATCTTGTTGCTTCTGCCGCCCTGCTGCGTACTGTTGTTTGGTCACAGAAACCAACTCGGTAAAGAGTTTTCGATTTTCTTTAACGACTGACTCTGCATGCAACCAATAATAAAGTTCCAACCATGTTTCACGTACTTCGCGTGTTACTTTGCGACGTTGATTTTCAGTTTTAGCATCTTCAGCAACTGACATACTCAATGCGCGTTTTGATTTTATTTCTAAGCTATTTCCACGGGGAAACATTTGTTGAATGCCTAACTGAACTTGAGTCATTGGCTCTTGTTCCAAAGAAAAAGTGTCCGTAGGTGTATTCATTACGCCTAATTTAATTTTTGGATCGGGTAACGTGTCTTCTGCAACCGCTTGTTCTCTAAATGCACTGCTACGTGACTGATAAACATTAACTAATGCATCGCGTTGTAACGCCGTTTGAACTGCCTGCTCAATGGTCAGCATTTTTTCTGCTTGCACAGAAAAACTGCTCAACAATATAACGGGAGTTATTGTTTTAAATAATCTGGCGAAAATAGCCATGGAGTAATCCTCAATATTTAATTTACATCTTTAAATGCCGTGTATTTAACATACATAGCAAAATACTCTGTATAAAGATACAGTGAAAAATTAAAGAGTAATCTGAGGAGGTCTTAGAAGATTTTTCTGGGCAATGCCACTCAAAGATAAATGACTTTTGGAATTTTTATCTAACTTTAACGATGCTGTTTTAACAAAGGTATCAAAAGGTAAAAACATCGCTGATACAGCTTGTGGGCAGTTATCGCAACTTTGGCATCCATGAGAATTGTCATCGCAACATGATTCACCCATTGCGTTTTTTTCAGAGTCGCGGCTTGTATGATGAAGCATTTTCTCAGGCAGGCATTCATTTTTTGCCACGGCCGGCTGGCTCATGATCATTTGCATACTCAACGTTTCTGCACTTGCACTGATCAACTGTACTGGTAATACAGTGATTGCCAAAATGGTTAAATATGTCAGTAGTTTATTCATTGTGATGAAAGCGTACTCGATTCATAATTTTGATGCAATGCACCGGCTTAATTTTAAATACTTTTTTTACACAACCGTATGAGTATTTATATCCGATTTAGTTCAAATTATCGGAAATCCATTCATCCCATATTATAAAGCGCCTTCCTTCACTTAATGTGGTTGTAAGTTACTGATTTACATATATTTTATCTCTTATAACGGCCTTTTTTCAAATTTTATTCCGACAGCTGGATATATTTGTGTGGGCCACTTCGTGTCTAAATGCACCTTAATAACCTAATTTATTAATCTGGTAATATTCTTGATCAGATTTTTTATTTCAACCGGTTTTTGTAACAAAATGACATTTTCATACTCAAGGCTATCCTCTTTAATTTTATCACTATAACCCGTTTCCAGAATTATCGGGGTATTTAAACCCTTGGCACGTATCGTTTCGATCAGGCCTAAACCGGTAACATTTGGCATCGTCTGATCAGTGATGATAATATCAAACGCATCCGGATTTTCCAGGTATAACTCAAGCGCCTCCTTGCTGTTTGTTTTTTTCGTACACTGGTAGTGGTGCGAACTTAGCAATTCAAAGAGCACATCTGCAATATTTTCTTCATCATCTATGATTAATACCCGTCGCGCATTATCATGGATGATCTCTGAATCGTGATTTTTATCATTGTCTTCAATACGTTCAATTTCTTCTGGAATAAGAGGAGGAAATAAAATGTGAAAACTGGTTCCTTTTTCTTCGCTCGAATCAATAATAATGTGTCCACTGTTTGCTTTGACGATAGCATTTAGCACTGACATACCCATGCCGGTTCCTTGTCCAACTCCCTTAGTTGTAAAGAAGGGTTCAAATATTCTGGCTTCGACATCTTTTGGCATCCCCTTTCCATCATCGGAAACAGTTATATCAACCCATTCACCTGAAACCAGCTTATGACAAGATGAACACTCCCTATCATTAAATGAATGTAAGCCAAGTGTTACTTTTATTTTTCCGCTCCCGCCCATTGCATCTTTAGCATTAAGCATAAGATTCATTATGGTTTGCTGTAATTGAACAGGCTCTATCGAAACACTAGGAATGTTTTCTTCTTTATAGAGTTCTATATTAATTGTGCTGGGGAGGATAGACTTCATCAGTATGATATTTTCATCCAGCAACGGGGAAAGTTGATGCGGACAAGCACCGGTTTGCTCAGCACGCGTAAACACCATCATTTTTGCAATTAAATCTTTAGCACGATCTGCAGAAGTCTGAATCTGATTAAGGCAGTTTGTAATCGGTGTATCTGCATCATTTTTTGCGTAATTCAATGCGAGCTCTGTGTATCCAAGTATAATTGCCAACATGTTATTAAAATCATGAGCAATACCACCCGTAAGCTTACCCAGCGCTTCCATTTTCCGTGATTGATTTAACTCTCTCTGAATACGTTCTTGTTCAATTTCATTTTCTCTTTTATCGGTAATGTCATAACCGATGGCGACGATATGCGTTATTTCATTAAAGTCATTACGCAGCACATCATTATGCCATTCAAATAATCGATACTCGCCATCTTTTGTCAGCCAATGGTTTTCATAATTTGCAGCAATTTTGTTGTTGCCATTTTTCAAATTTTTAAATACGGATTTAACACCTTCCCGCTCTTCTTCAGGAATAACAAAATCCCAGATGGGCTTTCCTATCAGCTCATCCCGGGAAAAATTCGTTGCATTTTCAGCAGCATGATTAAACTGTACAACACAACCATCGGTATCAAGGATAACAACAACATTCTCTGTACCTTCAAGTACCGCCGAGTTTAAGTTCTCCTGCTTTCTTAATTTTTTCTCCGATTTTATTCTTTCATTAACTTCAATTTGTAATTTTTCTTTTGATACCGTAGTTTTATACAGGTCTGCTGCCAGTGTGTTAAATGAATGTATTAACTCACCTAACTCATCGTTTCTGGTAGCAAGGTGTTTTTCATTAAGATATTCCAGGTTGATATTAGTTATATGATTTTTCAACAGCTGCAGCGGAAGTACTATTCTGGAAGCAATAAAAAACCAGCTACTTAGCAGAGTGACAATAAAGATTACAAAGACTGTGAGCAGTAAAACATAAAGTTGTTGTTCTACATCTTTTCTTTTAACCTCTATTGCACTATCAAGTTCCGAGGCAACATGAGCTATTCGCTGTGATGTTGCAAGCAATTGTGACGAAAGTGCTTTTTTTTGCTCTACATACAAGTTCTTGTTGTCAGGATATTTTTCTTCATTTTTTACCGCTATAGCGATACGCTCAAACAATTTTAAAGAACCTGCATGGCTACTTTTTAATGATTTCAAATCTATATATTTATTTAAGTGATTAACATCATCACTTTCAAGAATTTCACCTAATCGCGCATGTGTGTTTTTCCACTGCTGAGCAGCACGATTTTGTTGATAAAGAAGGTAGTCACCGGACAAAAGTGTGATACGTAAAACAGCACTCTGAATTTTTTGTGAAGCATCTGAGTTGTATTTTATTGCTGAGTAATCCTGTAATATTGAAAATATCCAGATGGCTAATGCCAAAAGAATCGTCAATGATAATGTGACGCCTAACTTCAAGATCGTTAATATTTTCACTACATTATTCCTTAATTAAAAACCGATATACTCTCTGGTGATATTTTTTCTAACGGTTTTGTATTAATGAAATTAATATAATTGGGTATGTCCTTAACACTTAAAAATTTATGCTCAATTGCCCAGCGAGCCTCAGCTTCCATGCTGGTTAATAACCACTGGTTTAACCCGACTGAGAACGTATAGTCTGACCATGTGTTTTTAATCACATCTAAATCTTTATTTAAAACATTTGCGACAATATGTTGTGATTCTTCATTATGCTGTTTGATATAGTCAGTTGCTTTTATCAATGCTTGTGTAAACCGGCTGAGTTTATCTGTGTTTCTATCCGCATATTGACGCAAGGTAATGGCATTAAAGGTTTCTATATAGACCCGGTCATGTTCAATAATTTTAACTTTATCGCCTAATTCTTTTTTTGCAAGGTAAGCATAGGGTTCCCACGCTACTATTGCATCAAGTTTTTTTGATGCTAATGTTTTTTTTGCTTCATGCGGCTTCAGATTGAAAACCTTAACCTCACCTTCAGATACCCCACTTATTAATAATGATTGACTTAAAAAGAAATGCGCTGACGTACCCAGAATAGTTCCTATTTTTTTACCTTTAAAATCGCTGATTGTATTTATGCCGCTGTCACTTCGCGCTAGTATTTTTACATCATTATCAGACGTCACAAAGGTACAAAACAAACTAAAGTCATTACGTTTGAAACTATTAAACATCACCACTGCTTCGGATGAAGTTGCAATATCGACTTCACCTGCCATAAGCGATTTAAAGGCTAAATGTCCACCCTTAACCTGTTTAATATCAATATTTAACCCAAATTCTTTAAAAAAGCCCTTTGCTTGAGCAATAATCAATGGTGATGACAAAGGAGTGATTGACATAGCCACTCTGACTGTTTTTTTCTCATTGGCAGCAACAAGTGGCGGAGCGGATGAAAATAGAGAGATAAAAATAATGCCAATAATGCTTTTCTTAAAATATAGCTGGAGTAATGTAGCGTACATTTTTAGGCACATATTTTTCATAATATTATCTAACGCCTTATCTGTTTAATTTTATTTCACCTGTAAAAATTATGTCTTATAGATTTCCTGTTACTTTTTTATATAGTGCTTTTATAGTACATAACTATATCGTATCAACAAATCTAAACTTAAATACTTTTTATTTAGCATTACATAAAGTAAATGATTATCCCGCCGTTTGTCTTATCGAACTCGTTCTCTTTTTTGACTGATATAAACATCGATAGAACAACATAATTTGATTCTCCCTGCGCAACTAATTTAGTTTAATGCTGGCCGGATTGAATGCCGCTCTGCAGTTAATAGCCGTACAAATATGGGGAAATGATCGTTGATAAAACATGCCTTTGGCCGTATAAACTGGTAAAATCGAGGATTACCCTCGTTGTGGTGGTATAGGCCAGACGGATCGAGTGATATTTTTAAACAGGATTTACAAGGTTTAATACATTATGAAAAAACCCGTAGTTGGAGTCGTGATGGGCAGCAATAGTGACTGGAAAGTCATGAGTCAGGCCTGCGAAATGCTTAAAGATTTTGGTGTGCCTTTTGAATCCAAAGTGGTTTCAGCTCATCGTACCCCGGATCTATTGTTTGAATATGCTAAAACAGCGGCTGAACGCGGTATTCAGGTCATTATTGCCGGTGCCGGTGGTGCTGCACATTTACCCGGCATGTTGGCCTCTAAAACAATTGTCCCGATATTGGGTGTTCCGGTGACCTCCCGCGCCTTAAAAGGACTAGACTCTCTGCTTTCTATCGCGCAAATGCCGAAAGGCATTCCGGTTGCGACTTTTGCAATTGGTGAACCCGGGGCCGCAAATGCGGGGTTATTTGCCGTTTCTATGTTGGCCAATAATGATGAAAAATATGCAAAAAAACTCAATACTTTCCGCAAAAAACAGCGCACTAAAGTCCGCGCCATGAAATTACCCAAAGTATGAAAATTTTACCGGGATCGACGCTGGGTATGCTCGGTGGCGGCCAATTAGGTCGTATGTTCACCATCGCTGCCCGTACTATGGGTTACGATGTTGTGGTACTCGATCCCAATACAAAAAGTCCTGCCGGAGAACTCGCAACAACGCATATTTGCGCTGATTATTCAGATCAAACTGCGCTTGCGCAAATAGCAAAAAGCTGTGACGTGATTACTACTGAGTTTGAAAATGTACCAGCTTCAACTTTAGAGTCTCTGGCGAAAACTAAACCTGTTCGTCCCGGCAGTAAAGCAATCTCCATTGCTCAAGATCGCATACAGGAAAAAAACTTTTTAAAAGATAATGGTTTTTACACCGCGCCCTTTGTTGTTATTAACTCATTAGATGATTTAAAAAATAACATCAGTAAAACGGGGACTCCCGCCATCCTGAAGGTTTCACGTTTAGGCTATGACGGTAAAGGCCAGTTCGCGATTAATAGTGAATCTGATATTGAAAAAGCATGGCAAACATTAGAAGATGAAGCCTGTGTTTTAGAACAGCGCGTGCCTTTGGATATTGAAGTCTCTGTTGTGTTAGCACGTGGCACTGAAGGTGAAGTCACCAGCTACCCGGTTTCAGAAAATATTCATCAAGGCGGTATTCTTGATGTCAGTATTGTACCGGCTCGTATTGATCAAGCTCTAAAAACAAGCGTAATCAATATGGCAAAAGACATTGCCATAGCACTGGATTATGTTGGCATTATGGCTGTTGAATTTTTTATCTCTGACGGGAAAATTCTTGTTAATGAAATTGCACCACGCCCTCATAACAGTGGTCACTACACGTTGGATGCCTGCGTTACTAATCAGTTTGAGCAACAGGTACGCGCCGTTTGTGGTTTGCCTCTAGGTGACACAACGCTGTTAACACCTATTGTAATGATAAATATGCTGGGAGATATCTGGCATAATGGTGATGCTCCGCAATGGCAAAAATTACTTGACCATCCTAATGTAAAACTACATTTATATGGTAAACCTGAAGCACGCCCTGGTCGCAAAATGGGTCACTTTAATGTCATCTCAGTGAATATTGATGATGCCCTAAAACTGGCACAAGAACTTAAGCAACAACTAAGTAAAGCGTAATCATTTTTACCTCATTACAATTTAGTGCATACCTTTAATGTCTAAAAAAAATTCAGAAACTATTATTGACTTGATACGCCACGGAGAGCCTACAGGTGGTCGTTCTTTTCGCGGACACTCCATTGATGATCCGTTGAGTGAAAAAGGCTGGCAACAAATGTGGGATGCCGTTGGAGATACGGCCCCCTGGGATTATATTATTACTTCACCGTTAGAACGTTGCCAGGCTTTTGCAGAAACATTAATGGATACATACGATATACCTTGCCGCAACGAAGAAAACTTTAAAGAAGTGGGTTTTGGTGATTGGGAAGGCCGCACACCTGATGAAATTAAACGCGACAATTTAAAAGAGTACGAAGACTTTTATAACGATCCGGTCAATAAACGGCCTCAGGGCGCTGAAAATCTAGATAGCTTTATTCAGCGGGTAACCGCAGCCTACAATAAAAGCATTGAAAAACATCAGGGCCAACATATATTAATTGTTGCTCATGCCGGCGTTAATCGTGCCATAATTGCCAATGCATTACATAGCACGCCTATCGGGCTTTACCAGATTAAAGTAAATAATGCGGGTATTTCCCGGATAAAACACGATCACTTAGGTAATCACTTGCTTTACCATAATGTTCAACTCGACGACATGAATGCCGGATAAATAACAAGCAACTGATATTACACCACTATTATTACATTACTATGCTAACAGATAACGAAGTTAAAAAATTACGCGAAGATATCGTCTTTAGTGAGACACTAAAAGATATTCCTTTTGTATTTCACACGACATGGGGAATATTTTCACCGCGCAACATTGATGACGGCACTTTAATGTTATTAAAGTACCTTGAAATTAACGAAACAGATGATTGTTTAGACTTAGGGTGTGGCTATGGACCAATAGGTTTGACCATGGCAAAACTTGCGCCTAAAGGAGAAACAACGTTAGTAGATAAAGATTTTAAAGCCGTTGAATATAGTAATATTAATGCCGAACTTAACCAGGTTAAAAATGCTAAAGCATTGTTAAGTAATGGTTTTGATCAAATTCAAAAGAAAAAATTTAATGTCGTTGTTTCAAACATTCCGGCAAAAGTAGGAAATGAAATGTTAAGCCTGTTTTTATACGATGCTTACAAACAAATTAAGCCTGGTGGAAAAATATATGTTGTTACTATTACAGGCTTAAGAAAATATATTAAACGCAACTTTGAGGAAGTTTTTGGAAATTATAAAAAACTAAAACAAGGTTCAAACTATACCGTTGCCATGGCGACAAAAGAACAAACTATCAGAGGTTAATGTGAACGATTTCAATAATTCTATACGTAAAACATCACTGTCGGTTATGGGACAAATGATTTTCTGGAGCCGCTGGCTACAGGCACCACTTTATCTTGGCTTAATTGTTGCCCAGGGTGTTTATGTTTACCTGTTTATGGTTGAGTTAACTCATCTTGTAACCGAAGCTGAAAAACTCGGTGAAACAGGAATCATGTTAATGGTGTTGGGGCTTATCGATGTCGTAATGATTGCAAACCTGCTCATCATGGTAATAATTGGTGGTTATGAGACCTTTGTTTCCCGATTAAACCTGAAAGAGCATCCTGATCAACCCGAATGGTTGTCACATGTTAATGCCGCCACAATGAAAATCAAACTGGCAATGGCGCTGATTGGTATTTCTTCTGTTCATTTGTTAAAAACATTTATAAATGCAGAAAACATGACAGAAGTAACGATGAAATGGCAAGTCATAATACATGTTGTTTTTATTCTTTCTGCTGTTGCCATGGCTTATACCGATCGTATTATGACAAGAACATTATTAGATGCACATGGAAAAGGAGAGCATTAACTTTTTTTCAAATAATAAAAAGCTCGCACTATTACTTTAATGCGGGCTTTTTTATTGTTAAACATTAATGACAAATATCGTAATCATTTTTTGTCTCTAATAGTGCTAAGGCTAACTTAGCCCGAGCAAAGCCATTTTCCGCCGATTTTTTCCACCATCGAGATGCTTCACAGGTTCGGCTCGACATACCAACTCCATTTGCATACAGGGCACCTAAATTAAATTGCGCAATGGCATCGCCATTTATTGCGGCCATTCTCCACCATTTCAGGGCTTTTTTTAGATCTGGCTCAACTGAGCCATGGCCTGACGCATAAATAATGCCTAAATTATATTGTGCATCAGTGTCGCCTCTTTTAGCGGCTTTTTTCCACCAGTAAATGGCTTTTACAACATCCACTTTAGTACCCTGACCATTGGCATACGATACAGCCAAATTGTGTTGAGCAGCACGAATATTAGCAACGGCCGCTTTTTGATATAATGCAAATGCCTTTTCTTTGCTGACATCAACGCCTAAACCGATATCGAATTGTGAACCAAGAAAATATTGTGATTTGCTATGTCCTTGCTCAGAGAGAATAGCAAACAAACGAGCAGCATAAGCATGCTCTTTAAAGTTATAAGCGCGCTTCGCTTTAGCAAAATAAGCAAGTTGTTGCTTGTGAATAAAACCAGCTTCTTTTGCAAAGGTATATTTTTGTACTGAACTTCTCGCTGACACCGATTGCACAACAAATAAACACGTTAAAAATAATAGCATTACCGTTCTAAAAACATAATCGCGGTGCAAAATTACACTATTTAATGCTTTTATTTTGTTACCTGTTTTTTTTAAAGCCATCGACATTTCCTCGCCACATTTCCTCGTAAAGCGAAACCCGTTTCAGATATTCTTATAATAAAATATCGTCCGACATGATTGATGTCTTTAAATAAATATTTGCCTTTTAAAATCATAGGGTTAAAATGAATTATTCATTATAAAAATAGCTAAAAATATGACTCACTCTGATTCCGCAACACT
>Ga0316207_10002711_pt1 | contig 17583 bp, 14 predicted proteins | sample 6weekpyrite_MG_FD_204943 | JGI IMG/M metagenome (GOLD analysis project Ga0316207, IMG submission 204943) | Microbial mat bacterial communities from mineral coupon in-situ incubated in ocean water Damariscotta River, Maine, United States -... | ecosystem: Environmental > Aquatic > Marine >...
GCCCGTGGCACATAACGCGCTTTTTTCCTGCCTATAAGTTAAGCCACCTGCCACCCACACCGGAAGATTCATTATTTGAAGCAGAAGCCGCCGCCAAACGTGCCGGTTTAAATAATGTTTATGTTTATAATGATAAGGGCTGTGATTGTGCCACCGAGAATCGACCTATTGAGTTTTACCTGAACAGTAGTTCAGAAGACATCCACCAGATTAAACAATGTGCCGCCAGCTGTTGTGGTGATGAAGGTATATTGTTAAAAAAATACGAAGAGAATTTATAAGGTATTAATTATGAGAAAAGTTTTTTGTGCAGTTTTACAGGTTGAAGCCGAAGCCCTTGATAAAATACCCCACCCGGGAGAATTAGGTCAGAGAATTTACAATAATGTTTCAAAGGAAGGCTGGTCACAGTGGCTACAACGTTTAACAACCATTATAAATGAAAATGGCTTAAACACTGCAGATGTTCGTAGTATAGAGTTGATAGAAAAACATATGCTGGGTTTCTTTTTTAGTGAAGGAGACCATGGACAGGCACCTGCTGGATTTAATGCGGGTGGTGGTGGTAAAAAGTAAATAAAATCACTGCTGCCCCGTTAACCACTAGAGACATGAGTTGGGGATGCCTGCCTAAGAGCGTCACCCGCATGGACGCGGGTGTCGAGCCACCAGGGAAGGTTTTACGGCGTATCTTAGGCGGGTGTCCGCAACTCATGTCTCGAACAGGTTGACATGAGAGATAATCTAGCCACTATATACGCTTTAAACATAAAATTATTCCTGTTAACGGGACAGCAGTAAAAAAATTATTAATAATTTTTTTCGAAGAGGTGTTGCTTTATTTTAGCTTCTAGCTTTTCATTCTCTGAAGCTCTAAACCCCTTGTGTGAATAAACAATCTCGCCGTCTCTGTTTATTAAGTAAAGGCTCGGCACGACTGAAACTTTATATGCTTTAGGCACATCCCCCTGTGGATCATAAGCAATACTAAATTCAGCAGGAATTATTTTTAAGAACCGGGCGGCTTTTTCAGAATCGGTATCAAGATTAACTGCAATAATTTTAAGCCCTTCTTTCTCGTATTTTTTCTTCATTTCATTCATAAAAGGAAATGACTGACGACAGGGTACACACCAGGAAGCCCAGAAATCAAGATATACAAGCTTTCCCTGATAGCTGGATAGTTTAATGATAGATTCATCACCCTGTAAATTAAAGTCAGGTGCTTTTTTTGCGTGTGTTATATTCGATAGTGAAATAATAAGTAATGCCGCTAACAAACCTCGAAGACAAAGTTGGTTTTTATTCGTTATTTTCACAACTGCCCCATTAATTTATAAAGTGGAGTTAGCTTAAGGTAGTGCATCTAGTACTTCCTGTAGCTTTCGACCATCTTTGTAATCCTCATTCATTTGTACAATAGAAGTATTATCAATAACAATTGTTGTACCCATGGTAGCGTTATATAAGTTTGTTATCGTGTGATTAATGTCATCTACCAGCACATTTGAACTTCCATAACCGTTACTAAGTTGTGCAGATCGAGCCACACTTACCATGCCAGATACATAATCAACAAAATAAAATTTCACATCAGGATAATCTGGAATCGTGTTTTTTCGCATATGTGTCATATGACTATCACAAACCGGACACCACATAGTGAAATAAAGTACGATTGCATCTGATCCAACAAGCTCCGCCGACATCACAACAGTTTCGTTCAATGTATCAAAGCTTGCAAAATCCGCTGCCGTTTCACCCGGGTGGTAACCGATAGTCGTTGCATCAAAATCACCACGCCTATCAGAATCGGATGGGTTTATATCATCAAGCAAATCAGCACAGGCTGATAAATGAAATATTAATACAAGCAATAATGATCTAAGGAATAACATAACTAACTCCTAGCGTAAAAGTATCTGTCGCAGGGAAATTAGAACCCAGGCCATCATTTGTTGGTAAGTGATTAAAAGACATCCTGACTATCCAGTCCTTTGCCATAGTGGAATAGGCTAAGGCTAATGAAACTGACTGGGTTTCAAAGCCTGAAGTTGTATCTGTTGCTCCATTTATACTTGCCTCATCTTCTTTTAAATTAGCATATGTGAGTGTGTACGTTAATGTGTCTAACTCTTCCAGTGTTACACTATAAGAAAATGCTAACGACCCTGAGAAACGATTTCCCAGTTGCCTTTTATAGGGGTCTACAAAGCTACCATATTCCTGGTTTACATCACGCTCCAGATATATGCCGTATGAAAGATTCAGCGTCAGCCCCCACGGAAAAACAGTTTTATCCATTAACATATTAGCATCCAGGCGATAAAAACCACGGCCGGTTATATCGAAACTATTTTTCACATCATCATAGGGTGACACACCGGTTGGTATGGTAAGACTTGCGCCAAAGTAAGCGGCGGGTGTTAAATCTTCCAGGCTATTGACTGCATACACACATTTTATATCATCAAAATTCTCATACCAGAACCCTAAGGTTGCATCGCCTAAACCATTTGTTTTAGAACTCAAGCCAGCATACTGATTATCATTCCATACATAAGGTAATATAAAACTGGCCTGCCAGTTAGGATTAATTCGTAATGCGTAACCGGGGGTTATTCTAAGCTGATTCAAATCTGAACCCGGTGGATCATTAATATGCTCACCTTCTTTATTCCAGAATCCATGATACTGTTCATAGCCAATAGAAATATCATACATACTACTAAAGAATTTTGGCAGTACAAGTGTTGCGGCACCACCACCGCCACAACAGGAAGCAGCCCATGTTGGCGTACTGAAAAAAAAAGCGCCCCCCATAAGGAGGGCAATGAGAGCCTGCGACTTGTCGCAGGCAGGGGTTTTTAAGCCTGACACGTTAACAGCCTACATACCTCCAGGTGTTATTGTGAAGATAGAATTAAGACCTGCCGCTGTTCCATCTGAGGTTTTTCTTTCTCCATTTACAGTTAACTCAACTTCAACCTGATTGGCTTCACCATTATTTAAAGCCAGACTAATACTCCAGGTGCCATCACCATTATCATTAGCGGCAACAGAACTAGCAGAATTAACTGAAACATTAACGCCAATATTATTTATAGCTAACGCAGTTCCGCCCATACCTGACTGTAATGTGTTTCCATCAATAACAGCAGGAAAGCTCATCATGGATTCCTGCGCAGCAATAAACATTGTAAATGTATAGGGCCCGCTACCCGTTAAACTATCTTTAAAAATAAAGTAGTCGCGGCTCACATTCATTCCCATCATATCTTTAATTTCATCCGCCTGACCTTTGAGTCTGGTTCTAGTTGTATCACCCATGGCCATTTTTACTACTGGATAAAAGTGGGCTACTTCTCCCGCAACTGTAAATTTTAAATCCCAGTAACCCATAGATGTACCATCCATCATTTGCGAGGGCATTAAATAATAAACATTTACTGTGTATAAACCATTTGCATCTTCACGTACTGCAGTTGCTGGCATTGGTGTGCTATGGGTCATAGCCGCCATATTCATCATTGGCATTAGCATCGGCATTAAGCCGGTAACATTTTCACCGGTACTTCGATCAGTGACATGAATCTGGAATGTAGACTTACCTTCCATGGCACCCATCATATTTGTCTGAATATATTCAATTTGATAAGAATCAGTTAAGGCAATTTTTGAAAAAGGTAGATTACCAATTTGCGCATTATTCAAATCTGTTTCGTTATAACCACTAGTGTGAAAATTCACCAATGCGCCTGAAAAACGATTTTGAATATTGGCACTCAAGGTAACACCCGTTGTACCAATATCAACACTACTCGATGAGTTAATACCATCCAGTACATCATCAGATAAATCCTCGGCCAGGGCAGCAAACATTTCAAACTGGTCGTTCTGTGACAAACCTAAATCCATAGCCAGTTGACTAAATGCGGCCGCACGAAACCCAGCCAGTTTAGCCGCTTCACTTTCCTCTGCACCTGTAAGGGTTGCATCTACAGGTGTAACTGAAATATCCGGGGTATAACCAAAAGCATTAGAAAAAGCTTCCTGAGCCTGGCTCATCGTTTTATTATGATTCATAACAAGATTTGCAATAATAGTTGAACCCGGTGTTGCACAGATGTTATCGCCGTCAGCTAAAGAATTGGCAGGCGCATATGCAAACATTTCTCCTGCAACTCCATTATTACCCGTAGCTTCATCGGTAAAGGTGCCACCCGTAGATTTTACAATTAGATCCTGATTCAGACTGCCATTTGGTATGTCCAGTGTGTACTGACCAGTAGAATTTGTATTTACCGGACCTGCAACTACATTTCCGTTACCATCAACAACAGTTACCTGTGCACCATTAACAGGCGCAGCAACAATAGTACCGCCGATACTGGCATCTGTAGAACTATTACCTGAGCTACTGCTACTGCATCCTGACAATAATCCCAGGGAACAGCTAACCGCTAGTGCGAGTGGTGCTAATGTATATATCTTCATTCGGAACAACCTTTCACCTTTAGTAAAATTAAAATTAGTAAAATTAAAATATTTTTTTGAACTTAAAAACAATCAGGCCATATATCAGGACACATTGCAGTTTAATTTATAAACTTAAACTAATAAGCAGTTTAATTTATAAACTTAAACTAATAATCTTTGATTAACCTTAACATGATGCCATCAGTTATACAGTGTGGTGTGACAAAAAGTCGCAGCTTCAAACATGCATAGATATAAGCACGTAAAAAGCTAAATAAACACAGAAAATACAGCTTAACTTTAAAAACTTAGAATCAAACTATCTGGATATATTATATTTTATTAATCTATATCAAGTTTCACAAGATTAAGTTATTAATGTTTTTATGCTTAACATCTATTTGATTTATATAAACCTGTGTGACTAATTGTCACACCTGACTCCTTAACAGATAACATCGTGATAAGGTTCGCGTAATTAAAAAAAGCAACGCATAAATAATACTCATATTCAAAAATATTTAATGCATATAAAAACATTTCAAAAGGCTTGCAGAATGAATTCCGAAATTTTTAAAAACCATTCAATCAGCAGATTAAATTCGAAAACAAACTATAATATTTTTTATATACTCTCAAAAATATTATTTCTTTCCAGCTTATTAATAACAGGTTTTCAAGTTCATGCTAATACTGTTTTACACCCGGGCATCCCAATTTTAGATGATCAAGGTGCGCACGTTCTCGATAGTGGAAAAGCCTATAGTGCAAAAATGACCTGTGGCACAGGTGGTTGTCATGATTATAATTCCATTACTTCCGCTTTCCATTTTGATATGGGTCGAAGTGAAGCCCGTGATGATTTCGGTAAGAATCACGGTATATCAACGCTTGTATCACCAGGCTATTTTGGTGGTTACAACTGCATGGGTGGCAGTAACCCGGATACGCTGGCAAGTAAATCTAATGCCAGTGAAACAGATTTTAATGACAAAGGAACTGCTGGCTGGATACAACGCTGTTCGAGTTGTCACGCTGGTGGCGGCTGGATGGAAACAGATCGTAATGGTAAGCGATATGATAAAACAGATCCTGCAACTGTGGCACATCTCGATGGAGATTATTTTAATCGAGGCACAGATGAAAACAACAAACCGGCTTCACTTGATACAATAACTCAATGGGACTGGAAGAAAAGCGGTGTTGTAGAAGCCGATTGCTTTATTTGTCATGCTGATTCCACAGCAATGATTAAAACAGATCCTCAGTTAAGCGTCGCTGGCTCCAGTAATGCACTAAGTCACTCCTCTGACCTGCGTAACACTATGCTTATAGATGGTGGACATTTCGCTTATGCGGGAACTGCCGTTCTTGAATTTCTTAACCTGAACAACACCAACGACCCAGCTAATGATAAAACCCTGCTGACTTTCGACCGTGACACAGCTTCTGAGAATGCCGTGCATATGAGAACCAGACCCAATTATGCGTTGAATCTTGATGCTAATGAAAAGCCCATACTCAACTGGAATGCGGATGCCTTTGATGAAAACCGTAAAGTTGCAATTCCCATGTTGCGTTTTCCTGAAAATGAAAACTGCATGAGTTGTCATCGCACCAGTAATTCACGTCGTGGTTTTTATGGTTTTGGTGAAGATGCAGCAGCCACCTACGATGAGGACGGTATACTCCAGGAAGATTATCAGGATGATGTACACAAAGGTTTAACCTGGACTGAAAATGGTGAAGAACGGGCCATTGAAAACTGTAATTCATGTCATTCCAGGAATTTTTATAAACCTGGGCATAGTAATGTAGATCTGGATGCCAATCATAATTTCCTTAAAGGAAATTCTGATATGGACCTTCGTAATGACAAGGATTACAACCCTAATGCATTGAGTTGTGTATATTGTCACGATACAGCAGAAAACCCGGCCATTCCATCTGGGCAGGACAGTATGCTTAATGCGCATCTTGAAATATGGAAAGCGAATGGTGACATGTTTGGATACACTGCAGATGCATTAAGCCGTGTTACCCAGACACATCTTGATGTAATTACCTGTCAGGCCTGTCATATTACAAACAAGGTTGCCCGTGGCAGAAACATGCCCATTATGTTTCGTTATCGTCAGGAAGAAGACGGAAATTTAAAAATTATTCCTTACGCTCAACGTGATCGTTATTACTGGAAAGATAAAAACACTAACACCGTTTTAAACCAGACAGAACGTAACAGTGTATTTGAGTTACGTGGTGGCGACACCACATCTATGCCAGGTATGGTGATGCCCAGTGATGATATGTATGGGGTTATTATAGACCCTGAAACCGGTGCAGAATTAGCTAAAGTTAGCGCGGGTGTATCCCATGGCAGTATACGTTTTGGCGATCCCAGCGATTATGCTGGTTACCTGGCACTGCGCAATGCATACAATAAAGTACTTAAGTTAAAAGGATTTGAAAATGCTAATGCGGTAATGGTCTTAACAGAATCAAACCAGTACATCATGAATCATAATACCCGCCCTGGCCCTGAGTCACTGCAATGTGCAGATTGTCATGCGCGCAAACAGAATGGTTCATTCAGTGCCTTAATTGCTGATGACAGTGTTCTTGGAAAAACAAACTCTATGAACATCTTCACCCTGCCTGATGCTCGCCTAATTAGCGAAGGCATTGTTGAACTGGACAAAGATTACATGAAAGCAGATTCACAGGGAGTGATTTCTGTTAACGTTTCTGATGTTCTATATAGCACCCGGCTCAACCCTTCATTAAGCGTACTAAATTCAGACATTGCCCCGGAAATGTCAGGTAAGCTTAATCGATACGAACTGAAAGAAGCCGCGAAACTTGCGGGAATAACCCATTCAGAACATGTAGATACACTCGCTCAACAATCGGGTGATGAACTGTATGTATTCGCACCTATTTATGGTGAATCATCAGTACGTAAAGTAGCCCTGATGCCAATGATTAACAGCCAGACAGAAATCATATTCCCTGGTTATCAGTTCAGAATATCTCTGGCTAAAAATGATATTGTAAGTGCAGCATCAGATGCAGGCTTCGGCGCATTAAATACAGCCGTATTTTCTTTACAGGCTACCGATACTAACGGCGATGAAGTCAGTGACTTTGGTAATGCTAATGTACTTGTTAAATTACCCTATACTGGTTCGCAAAGCAGTGTTGATAAAATCAAGTTAATATCATCTATCGATGGACATGAATGGTCAAGTACTGACGCTGCGAACATTATTATACTAAATCCTCAGACAGAAAGTGATGATGGCTACCTGGTATTTAAAACCAGTCACTTCAGTTACTACACCATCACCCAGGCAGATGAAACTAATGCATCTCCAGTAGATGAAGCCGTCACACCAGGAGCCAGTTCAAGTGGTGGTGGCTCTGTTACATGGTTACTTCTAATTTTACCTGTACTTCTCAGGCTGAAATTAAGGAATAAATAATAGATATTTTTCCACTGCTGTCCAGTTAAAAGAAACAAGTTTATGTTTAAACCACGTTATAGTGAATTTAGAGATTATTTCAGTTTGATCGAGAGATGAATTGGGAATACCTGTCAAAGACACGCCGTGAAACCATCCCTGGTGGCTCGTCACCCGCATCCATGCGGGTGACGGTCTTAGACAGCTATCCCCAACCCATCTCTCTAGTGGTTAACGGGACAGTAGTGATATTTTTTAATTCTTAAAATCACTACCGTGGAACGGCTTCATCAACTTCACGGCAATATAAATTCTTAATCACAACACAACAGGAGTAGTTCATGAAACAGGATAACAAGCTAACTTTTTACAAAATAATGCCCTGGATGGCAGGAGCTGGATTTGCCATTGGTCATATTGCAGTCACCAGCAACTGCACACTAACCACGCAGGGTCGATGCATCAGTTGTGGTAGCTGTATCATTGCACTAGGCTCCATTGTTACCTGGGCAAAATTAAAAAAACGCCGTGATGACTTCTTTATCGGTGATTAGTGATTTTTTTAAATGTTATTGCTATAAGCGTGATGATAGCTAGTTACTCCTCTTCAGCTCAAAGTTTCGTTTCAGGAAATCTGGATACATTACTGGAAACCGACCAGACAAATTACTACTCTAGAAGTCGAATTGAACAGCAAGTAGGTATAAACTGGAGAAATAATAAAAACACCATAAATGCTGGTTTTCAATTGGACCTGAAGCATGAAACTTTTGAAGACATTTATCAGAACAATTTGCAAAACATTGGCCAATCTAATAGTGAAACCAAGCAACAGATAAACCTGCTCTTCGTTTCCCATAAATCTGCTGATATAAACTATACACTGGGACGATTTAATCGTTCTGATCTTTTAGGGTATTACACACTTGATGGCGTGACTGCTAAATATATCAAGCAAAACTGGAACATTAATTTTCATGCGGGAAGACCGCTTCAAATAGAAAACTATATTACTATTGATGCAGATAAAATTTACGGCATTGATATTAATCACCATACAACTCACAGTAACAGTTTGATTGTTAAAAAAATAAACAGTCATTTTGGATGGCAACAAATTCAGGACAATACAAGACAGAATTATATTCACATGGGAATTTCATCCAATGGAGAAATATCAAAACATGATTCTAATCAGCTAGAATTATTTTTTAATGGTAGTTACCTCATTGAAAATAAATCAGCGGAGTCTATCAACGCAGGCGCTAAAGTTCAGTCAAAACAACTGGGAATGGCCCGCATTACATACAATAGCTGGAAACCAGAGCAGACGAATTTAAGTTTTAAAGAACAGTTTTATTCTGTTTACGCTAATGGTAAGCAGTCTACTCTACAGGCAGACTTATTCCATAACTATAAATGGAATCAACAATACTATATGCGCGCAAGAAAAGTATGGCGTGAATTGGGTAATAATGGATATGGTGCAACTGCTGGACTCGAACAGAAATTATCTTCAAAGAAAAACTCTGGCTGGTTAGTTCAGTGGGATAGCTTAATTCTAAAAGATGATATTATTCATGGTGTCTACCTGGTATTAAATAGAAACATTTCTTCAACATTGCGTGGTCATTTCAATACCGCACTACAATACACTAAAAACACGCTTACTAAAGATAACAATATTGTTGCTCTTGAAGTCGCTGCTGAAATGATGCTTTACTCGAATTTATTTTTCGACTGCAGTACACGTTACATTTACAATGATAATTTTGATAATGAATATCGTGTTGATATCAGGCTTAGCTACCGGTTTGATAATCGTATCTGGGGCCATAAATGATAAAATATTTATTGATATTGATAATCTTTTCTTTGTCTTTTTCAGGGCAGTCAGAAAACCTCACATCTTCAACAGCTGTTGTAAAAAAAGAAAAAACCTGGTGGCAGCTGAGAAAAGATCGTAGTGATATATTTTATCCCCATAAACCCCATATTAAAATCATGAAAAACGATGGTGATGCGTGCATGCTATGTCACCCCTTCAGGAAAAATATTACACATGATGATGCAGAGCATAAAAAACTTAACAGAATTAATAATGAACCACTAAAATCCATCTGCCATGATTGCCATGTAGAAAAAAATACGGCACCTTCAGAATGTCGTTTGTGTCACCCTGACCCCTCCTCTATTTGGCCGCAAGATCATAACTACAATTATAAAAAACATCATGTGCAAGATGCTCAGGCTGATCAGCAAAGCTGTAATGAATGCCATAAACAATTATCTTTTTGTATAAACTGCCATTTCAAACGAAATTACAGTGGAGGTTACTCTGGCATAAAAGTTCATAAGCTTGGTTATAAATCCATGCATGGCTTAGACGCACGCATAGCGCCAGCTGAATGCGGAAGCTGTCATCAGGCTAATTATTGTAGTGACTGTCACAGGAGACGAAGATAATGCTTAAATTTATATCTTGTTTTCTAATTGTTTTACTTACCGCATGTAATAGCAATAGTGATTTATTACCTGATACAGACATTTTGCTTGACTCATCACATGGCGGTGGCGGTGCAGCCTGGGGCCTGGAAAACTGTGACGCCTGCCATACCATAAATGCTATTCATAAAAATGAAAACAATATCCGCGACATAGTTAAAGAAAATGGCCATGACACCTGCACGGGTTGCCATGGTAGTAATGGAACGGATGCAGAACGTCAGTGCCTTATCTGTCACAATAAAAATAACCTGTCCAAATCACCTTTACAATCTGGCAAACATAAACATGATTTTGACGCATCAACAGACATCTCATTACAGGACTCACAATGTATTGACTGTCACTACGCTTCAGATATGGATGGCATATTTGAAATCAATCGTGATCTAACCCGTTACTCTGATATAAATGGTGTTAACACACCCTATGCAAACGGTGCAGATTTTTGCCTGCGTTGTCATAATCGTGATCATCAACAAACGGACTTTCCTATCATTAATAAAGCATTTAATGACCCATTAGTTGCAATTGAAGACAGTTACTCACTGATTGATAAACACGGTGAGGTTAACTCAGCAGGTACTGGCACCTATGCAGGTTTACGTGCCGATTATATTTATGGCAGCCGGGTTGAATGCACTGACTGTCATACGATGCATGGAACAGATAATATAAAACTGATTATTGATCAATCGAATAAGGGTAGTAGCCGTCTTGCATCTTCTATTCGAGGCCTACCCCATTCAGTACAAATCAGTAATAACAATTATTCTCAGCTGTGTGTGCTCTGTCATAAAATGGAAACCCTGCAGAACCAGGGAAATATAGACACGGGTAATGGGCTTTCAGGTGTTCATATTACAGGTAGCAGTTGTATTGAATGTCATAGCCATGGTGAAGCTATTCAGGCTGGTTTGTAATGATTCAACTACTCCTATTATTTCTTTTATTACATTCTTCTGCTGTTATTGCAAACAAAGAACAGGAAATGCCCGCCATGCATCACCTGTTTGGTATTAAACCCTCAACAGAGATTTCTATACCCGATACTTTCCCACTTAACAAAAAGAAGCAAATTGACTGCCAGACCTGTCATGGCATTAAAGAAATGAAAGAACAGGACTTTAAAAAAATTGATAAGCAGGATGATGATTTTTTCCGTGAAGGCCCATACGAAACATTGACAGAGTTTTGTTATCGTTGTCACGATACAAAACAGTACCAACGTAACAATATCCATAAGATGCTGGACACTAATGGAAAAATAATTAAAAACACTTGTTTGTATTGCCATGAGGAAACCCCGGATACGGAACAAAAAGAGTTTAAAATGGCTGATCTTAAATTACGTCTGCCACCTCAGAACATATGTTATGGCTGTCATTTATATACACCACACTTTAATGCACAAACTCATCAGAAAAAACCTGATAAAGAAATGAAAAAGAGAATAAATAAATATGAACAGGATCATAAAATAATTATACCACTTTCGGATGATGGAAAAATTACCTGTATAACCTGTCATAGCTCACATCAAATTAATGTGATCAACCAGCAAAAACCCGCTGGTAAACAGATTGTTAATAATGATTTGGATAAAGGTGTCACTTACAGCAAACACCCCTGGAACAAGGTGTTTACTGAAGACAAAAAAAACCGTCTTAATAAACTTAATCAGGAAACTGATAAAAAATATACGCTGAGCTACCAGCGCATTGAAAGAGAAATTTTACTAAGACTACCAGCAAAAGATGGAAAACTTTGTCTGGTATGTCATGAGTTTGAAAAATAATATGAATTTTATACAGAAAATAAAAAACATACCAAAAGAACAGAAATACCGCTATCTATTTATAATAGCTTCCTGCCTGTTATTTTTTGCGCCTTTTGCTTTTATTCCGGGTGCAGTAGGTAATGATGATTTATGCGGTAAGATGTGTATGCGACGGTTTTTTCTTTATTTTCCCGGCATGAGCCAGGATGATTTTAACACTAATATCTCCATCGCCTGGATGGGGGTTATTTTACTGGCTAGTATTTTTATAACCACTTTTTTCTATGGCCGCCTGTGGTGTTCATACATTTGTCCGGTAGGGGGTTTTCCGGAACTGGTTAGCCGTAGCCTGAATGATCGATGGAAAATAGAATATAGATCATTACCACAGGTACCTATTCGTTACGGTTACTTTGCAGTTTATATTTTACTGATGCCAACTCTGGGCATCAGTGCCTGTACGCTTTGTAATTTCATAACTGTACCCCGATTATTTGAATCGTTTAGCGGTGGAATAAGGGGCTTTGCATTTATTTTCTCAACCATCGGCCTGGTAAATCTTGCACTACTTTTATTACTCGGTTTTTTTGCCAGTAAGGGTCGAGCCTATTGTCAGTTTCTTTGCCCTATAGGTGCGATGGATGGCTTAATAAATCTACTCGGTGCAAAACTACGTTTTACTCGTCGTATTCGTGTAGAACGTGACCGCTGTACCGGTTGCAATATTTGTGCACGAAATTGCATGACGGGTGCAATAAAAATGGTTGATAAAATTGCTGTTGTGGACCAGCTCTCCTGCATGTCCTGTAATGAATGTGTAAATGTCTGTGACTGGCACGCTATCGACTGGCTAGCCCTACCACCGGACAATCAGCCAAAACGTAAAAAGAAAGGCATAGACTTTCACCCATTACCAGAATGGGAAGCTGTGCATATTGAAAAACCAGAAACTAAGGGGCTAAAATCCGTAAACTGGCAAAGGGTTATACTGGGTGTGATTTTAGGAATATCAATCTCCTTTATACTTATCACTCAGGTACAGGCTAAACAACGACAGACTGATCCCGATGGATGTTTTGCGTGCCACGCACTGGAAGGTCTTGAATACATTGATAACAAGGGTGTTCTGCGAAACTCAACTATTAATCAGCAACATTATCTTAGTTCACTACATGGCAGTGTACCCTGTAAAGATTGTCATCGAAAAATCAAAGACTTTCCCCATAAAGTAGAAAATGGAGAAGTAGACTGTTCCGAATCATGTCATCTTGAAGAACCATCCGAAGGTGAAGCATATACGCATAAAAAACCAACTGAGGTATTTGAAAAATCAACACATGGTGAAGGTTGGAGTAAGGGATTTACCGGGGGTAATCGATTAGAAGAATCTGAAAAACAACAAAATCCTTCATGTCGATTATGTCACAGTAATAGCTTATATATTGATCCTGAAAAGATGCCGGAATTTAAAACAGCATTTTCACACACAGAAACTGAATGCGGTAGTTGTCATAAGGGCAAAACCTGGTTGAATCGGTTTGGTGGTCACATCCTACGTCGTTTTCTCTCAGCACAACAGAGCAAAGAAGATGAAAATAAGATGTGCGATAACTGCCATGCTGATAAGGAACGTATGAAAAAGATCGAAATTAAAGATAAAGAAACACAAAAAAAACACAAAGTTGATAAAAAATTTATCCTTGCAAGTGATTCATATGCAATGAGTCTACATGGTCGTTTGTTAGCCAATGATAATGAGGATGGTGTTTCATGCATTGACTGTCATACTCCTGGAAAAGAAAAGCACGCCATACAGAACCATATGGATACAGGTTCATCTACACATAAAGAAAATCTTAGTAAAACCTGCTCCGCATCAGGTTGTCACCAATTTACTGAAAAATTTATTAATAGCGGTTTCACCAATACAGATATGCACGATCTTGATTTCATTCCAGTATATGAAAAAATCATTACTTCCGAAGTCCTCAATTTTAATACAGGCTGGAAAGTATTTTTAGTCATAGCAGTACCCGTTATAATTCTACTTGTTTCAGGCTCCTTAATCTGGAGTTTATTTTCAAAACAAGGTAAATCTGTGATTTTTTCAATATTTGGAGGTAATCACTTCCAGAAACACATAATTGGACGAAAACCAAAATCAGTTATAAAAAAAACTAAAAAAACAAATAAACAACAAAAAGGGTAATGCATATGAAATACTTAATTTATACCCTGCTCCTGTTTTTATCAGTTTTTGCTGTTAAGGCAACAACACTTTATACACAACAGGTTGAACTATCCCCAGTTAATGACAAAAAACTGCAACAAGCAATCAAACAGATAAAAGAACACTCTGAAGTTAATTTGAAAGATAATTTATTTGTTTCACCCTTTCACAAACAAACTAAAAATCAACCAACTGATAAAAAACCACTCTGCAATGTTTGCCATCAAAAGCAACCACATAGTTTAGATAAACGTAAAAGAAGCTTTCTAAATATGCATACTCGTTATATAAGTTGTGAAACCTGTCATTTCATTCCTAAAAATACGCAACTAAAATACAAGTGGTTAAACTTCAATAGTGATAGCAATAAAACACCTGCAAAACGAATTACCCCATTTTACAACGATGAAGTCGTAATAATATTTTCTGATCACAAATTTGTAGAGAAGGTTAAACAAAGTTGGGATAAAGCAACAACTCTAGAAAAAGCAAAACTTAAACTCCGTTTACACACTCCACTTAACGCAGATGGCCCAGAGTGCCTTGATTGTCATAACAACAAAAATCAGCTACTTGATCTGGAATCACTAAAATTTAGTAGAAAGGATATTAAAAAATTACAGCAACATGCTATCCCCCGCTTCTTCAGTCGCTTTAAAAAAGAAGAACAACGCCTACGCATGACTGATTTATTGCAATGAAATTAAAACTTCTAACTGGGATATGCATGTCTTTCCTTTTAAACCATCCTGTTATGGCAGGTTTATCAGCAGACCATTTACTAAGCATTAAAGCGGGGCTCAATCAGCCAACGGATACGGCAATTAGCAACAATGGTGACATATATAGCTTAAACGGTGCCCTTGGCATGGTGATTGTTTTTTCTAAAAACGGAAAACAGAAATTTAGCTTTGGTAAACCCGGTAAAAGTGATGCACATTTAAACCTGCCTATGGGGATAAGTATTAAAAATAACCGGGTTTATATTGCCGATACCGGTAACGCCAGAATTTCTGTTTTCAATTTACAGGGAGAATTTTTACGAATTATATCCTTAAAACCTGTGAATCATTCGATTACTCCTGTAGAACCAGTTTCACTTCTTATAATGAATAATAAAATCATCTGGAGTGACCGGAAAAACCATCAACTATGTGCGGTTAAAATTGATAGTGGAAAAACCCTAAAATGCTGGGGTGAAAAAGGTGAAGCAAAAGGGCAGTTTAGATACCCGTATCAACTATCATCCGATGATCAGGACTACCTTTTTTCCATAGATGTACTTAATGCCCGGGTACAGGCATTTACCCCCAAAGGTCAGCATTATATGACGATAGGTCAGTTTGGAGTAAACACAACAGGCTCACTGTTCCGTCCTAACGGGTTAGCATTACATGAAGATAAGCAGATTCTGGTAAGTGATGCCTACCTTGGAACAATATCTATTTTTCAGGATGGCAGACCAATGGGGTTGCTAACCGATAGCAATGCTGAAAAATTACTATTTAATTCGCCTACCAGTTTAACCCTGCATAAGGATAAGCTTTATATCACCGATACATTAAATAATAGTATTGAAATATATAAACTGTATTCAACTAAACCGGTTAAAACCCAAAATAATGCCTTAACAAAACCTCAACCCGGGAGTTCCAGAAAAAACTGTATCAGTTGTCATATTTCATGGGCAGAGAACGACATAACTAAAAACTATAATGACGCACAGGTATCACCGGTTGCACATCAACGTATGTGTTATAGCTGCCATCATGGCGTTATAATTGATTCAAGAAATGAGATTGGTCACAAACAGCAACATCCTGACATTCACCATCATCGAGACAAAAAAGACAAGAAACAGAATAAAGATAAAATTCCGAAAATATTTCCCTTAAGTACCAATCAGGCATCAGATAAAAGTGAGCTTTATTGTGGCAGTTGTCATACACCACACAAATTTGAAACTGACAGCCATGAAAGTCTTAATGATAAACATAATAATAGCTGGATGCGGGAATCAAATAACACAGGAGAAATATGTCAACATTGTCATGAGTCAAAACTTGATCATGTGCAACACGAGCAACGACCAGGCATTGGCATAAATCATTCAGTTGGTATTTATTTAAAACAGGCAAATCCTGCCAATAATGATAAGAGCAATAAGCACTATGCAAGAGATAAAAATCTGCATAATGGCTTGCCCGAAGAAATGATAAATGCGGGCGCCAGGCTGAATAATAAACAACAGATAGTTTGTCAAACCTGTCATAATGTACATGGCTCAGATGAAGAGCAACTTACCACTATGAAATCAAAAGAGGCAAAAATATGTATACAATGCCACCAGCGACACAATGCAAAAGATATTAAATCTGCACGAAAAAAAGGTGTACACCCAGTAAATATTAAACTCGAAAACGCCGTTAAAATTAACAATAAAGAGATCGAGATCATTAACTGCCTTACGTGTCATAGCACTCACAATGGCAAACCTGATTCAGCTCTATTGGTAATCGATAACAAAAATGGAGAGCTTTGTAAAATTTGTCATGAAGATTATAACAAACTGATCAACACAAACCATGATTTGCGCCTTAATGCTAAGGACAGTAAAAATAGACACGATAAAGCACCTGAGCAAACAGGTGCCTGCGGATCCTGTCACAGCATGCATGAAGCGGAGGATAATAAACTTTCACTTGATGCTACTATAACGCACCCTTACAAAGGAAAAGAAAAACCATTAATGCGAGATCAAACTTGCCTTAATTGTCATCGCAAAGATGGCATAGCAGATAAAGCACAAATTAAATATTTCAGCCATCCAACAGAAAATTTAATTCTACGATCAGATAAAAAGGAAATGCCTTTAGTAAATAAAAATAATGAATTAAGTGAATTTGGTAAGATAGGATGCGTTACCTGTCATAATCCTCACCGCTGGTCTGCTATTAGCGCCATAGAAGACAAGGCTATTAAGAATAAACCTGAAAAAAAGGATCATGGTAATGTTCTGAGTAGCTATTTACGTAATAATGAAATTCAAAATTCTTTCTGCAAAAACTGTCATGGCATAGAAACAAAAATTAAATATAAATATTATCATCTAGAACTGTCGCGTTAAG
>Ga0316207_10002712_pt1 | contig 17582 bp, 19 predicted proteins | sample 6weekpyrite_MG_FD_204943 | JGI IMG/M metagenome (GOLD analysis project Ga0316207, IMG submission 204943) | Microbial mat bacterial communities from mineral coupon in-situ incubated in ocean water Damariscotta River, Maine, United States -... | ecosystem: Environmental > Aquatic > Marine >...
TTAATGTTAACTTATTTTGGATAGAAGTCTCAGCTATTAGAGCATCCCTTTCATTGTTTTTCTTTTTTTTATTTAGCTTATCCATAAATTCTTTTATCTCTGTATATAATACCCCATCGCCAAGTTTATCTGTATCTAGTCTTGAAATATCAAAACAACATGTTTCTGTTGCTAATCGTGTAGTGTCTAAACTTGAGAATACTGCATTGAGTTTGTCTCTACGAGTAGTCTCTGATGTTTTATTAATTTCATCATATTGAACATTAGTGGCATAACAAGTAATATTCTCTTTAAAAGTATTAATATTAATCTTTCCATCTAAAATATCATTAAATATATTTGTATCAAACATACATTTCATTATTTTCTTTCTACTATTATTAAAATTTAAGTGCCAAATAGTTTAGCATAAAAACCTTTTTTAGGCTGTTGTAGTATATCTTTTTTTGGACTGTCGTTTTTTTTAAGAATAATATTAACCAATCCAGGTGTTGAATTAAAATAGCTAATTTCATAATTACTAGTTTCAATTCCTTTTTCAAACACAAGTGGGAAAATATTATTCCATACAAAATAGTATTTTTTACATTGTTTTTCTGTTCCAAACATTTGACCAAGTGAACCACATAGAAGTGCATGTGTGATTTTTTTCTTGCACCATTGATTTCTTTGGCTTTTTCAATTTGTTTTTTAGATAGTGTCACTAAGATTAATTTTTCTTTCAAGGTACTCTCCTGTCTTATAACGGCTGTCGTGAGCAATAATTTTCCCGCTAAGGTGAATTATTGTCTCCTCGTTCTTGTTAGTTGCTTTCTGGTAATGAGTCAAACTCACTCTTAATCCGATTTTTAGATTCTCGTTTAAAATTTTCTATTTTCATGAGGCTGAATGCATTTGGATTTTGCTCACAATGGTAATGATGATGCCTCATTCTTAATCTTTGCAATATCTTCCTCAGATTTCTTTTTTCTCCCAGTCATCAGTAGCCATTGCTGATAGGCTTTCCAAAGACTGTAAGCGAGAGCAATCACTGCTATCCATGTAGGACTAAAAAACTCAAGTATTGCGATTGATGCTGGAATAAAGACCGCCCAAATCAACAATATAAACTTTAATTGCCGCATAGGCTTTATTCTTTTATGAGCATCTTTAGTTACATCTGACTGCGTTCGATAACCAATATCCGAATATACAGATAATAAGAACGTCGTATCTAATGCCTCCACTGGGAACTCATCATCTTTAAGTAAATTCCAGTGTTTCTCATATTGACCATAGCGCTCAATAACTGTAAGGTGACTCGATTCTTTTTCTCTTCCTATACTAATTAAATCACCATATTCGTCAAAGGCACTTGCCATAACTGGGACTGGATATTTTTTAGCCCATTTACTTGCCTGTATTTCAAGTTGCACTATGACTTCTTTTGTATTTACAGCTCTTGGATAGTTAATATATAGTGTCGCGAATGGAACGCTATTCATTGGAGGGTGATACTCGACGAAGAAAGTTTCATGCTTTTCTTTAACTGAATCAAAATACACTTTCTCTTTCACAGAAATTTTCCTTGTTTATGGCAACTAACTATTTATCAAACACATTATATACATAATAACCTAAAAAAACAAAAATGACTTACACATGACATGTGTGTTAATTGCCCAAAAAACTACATAACAAATACAATGTTCCTTAAGTTCAAAAACCTGTACTTTTAGTAACATTCAACTGATTCATGAATACGCCGAAAAAACTTATCCTAAAATTCAACGCCTCATTGAAACAAGAGCTTTATAGTCTATTAATTTTTTTCCTTTTTATTTGAAGTTAGTTTACTTGCTAAGAATTTTTAAAATAGTCTCTATCTGTCGCCTATGCACTATCTGATGAACCATCGCAAGAATTGACCACTGTTTAGGATTGAACTCCCAAAACCACGGATGCAAGGAAGTATTATTTATATTTATATCTTTAGTGTTTTTCTCTAACTTTTCTCTGTATGTAATAAGAAACTCATTGAAGTTATCTATAATATTTTCATCTATATCTTTATATGGTTTTACATCTTCAATCTTTACATAATTCTTTAACTTTTCTCCATTACTTAAGAGAGGGATACGGACTTGTAGTGCACTACCGACCATATATAGATGTTCTAGTGTCATTGCAACGCTATAATAACGAGAGTTATCTTCAAGTCCAAAAAGTTTTGGAACTAAAACCCGTTCAAATAATTTATCTGTGCTTATACTTTTTGACAATTTTATAATTTTTTGACCCTCTTTATCAAAAATATTCCAAGCTTTATCCCATGATAAAAATCTGTTAAGAAGAGGAAACAAAAGATATCTTGCTAAAAACACCCTAAAAGGTGAAATTCCTCCACCAGATACTCCCAACTCTTTTATAATCTCTCGTGAGTCTTTATATTGCATAATTTCTCCTATATTTTTACCGATAGTTTATACTTTTTTTAAACTAAAGCATATAAGAAAATCAACTATTTATATTGGTTTTTAACTCTATCTTGATAAAGTGATTCGACACTTGGATAAAAGCAGAAGAGAACTGTTTGCAGAGTTGGACAAACCAGCTCTACTACCACTGCCTACTCACAGATACGAATACAAAGAGTTTAAACTTTTGCAAGTAAGCAAAGATTATCACATCCAATTAGAGTTTAACTTTTACAGCGTCCCTTATCAACTCATAGGTAAAAAAGTAGAGGTATGGTTTAGTGCAAAAACCGTGAGTATCACACATGAGGGTAAAGAAGTAGCTCTTCATCCTAAATTACTTCATAAAGGCGCATATTCAACCCAGAGTGAACATATGGCGTCCGCGCATAAGAAGTATCTTGAGTGGTCTCCAGGGAAAATAATGAACTGGGGAGCAATGATAGGACACGAAACAGCAAAACTTTTTAAAAATATAATGGACTCAAAGCCACATCCAGAGATGGGATTTAGAACTTGTCTTGGGATTATCGGTACGTTTAAAAAGTATCAAGAAAAAGGGTATACGGCAGAACACTTGGAAATCATTGCAACTGTTGCAATCTCCAAACATTACTACAGAGTCGCGCAGGTAAAAGATTTACTGAAATCGCATAAACCTATAGATGCGGATGAATCAGCGTCGCTAATAGCTCTTACCAACCATCACAACATTAGAGGGCCTGAGTATTTCAGTTAAACCAAATATAAAACTAAAAGGAAATAAATAATATGCCAATTCAAGAAATAACGCAAAAGTTAAGCCTTAACGCTTTTTATACAGCATTTATAGAACAAGAAACGCAACCTGCCTATAGCGACTTGCCATTTAATAAGAGAGTTCAAATGCTTCTTGAAGCTGAAGAACTAAATAGAGACAACAAGAAGATACAGCGATTGCTACTCCAAGCGAAACTGCACGAGAAAGGAGCAAGCTTAAATGAGATACATTTTACTCCTGATAGAAATTTAGACAAGAGTGTTATCTTAGATTTAGCCGGTGGAAATTATTTGAAATATTTTAGAAATATTATTTTTACAGGTCCAACTGGTGCTGGGAAGAGTTACATCGCTCAGGCTTATGCAAACAAGGCTATGACCATGGGATATAGTGCTTTATATCTCAGAGTTCCAAGACTTATGCAACACCTGCAAGGGATACGAGGAGAGGAAGAGTATTTGAAATATTTAGCAAAACTCAAAAAAGTAAATCTTCTGATTCTTGACGACTTTGGAGTGTCACCACTTAAAGCAGTAGAAGCTAGAGATTTACTAGAGATAGTCGAAGATAGAACAAATCAATCATCTCTCATAATAACATCTCAGCTTCCAATAAAAGATTGGCATGGTTATCTACACAATGCAACTATAGCAGATGCCATACTTGATAGAATTGTACACAACTCATATAAAATTGAAATTGAAGGTCCATCTCAAAGAAAGGAAAAAGCTAAAAAAGTGATGAAGTAGATAAAAGTATCCTTCCACTACTTTTCAATTATGCTACAATTTTATATGCTTGTTTGCAGGTTGAAAAAGTGGAAGGCTTTTTGTGAAACGGGTGAAAGGATGTTGTGAAATTTACATTCCCCTATCTTATCAATGATAAGAACCAAGGAAAGCATGTAAAAGGTGAAGTTTTTAAAATTGATGAAATCACACTTAAAATTCTTGATATATTGGAAGGCTATCCGGATTTATATATACGAGAAAATATCCAGCTTCTACTAAAGGGTAAAGAAATAGAGGCAGTGGTATATTTTGTGAAATAAAAAATAGACTATCAAGATTTAGAGCTACTGGAAGAATCTTAAAAAAAAGTGTCGTAGAAAGCCACTGAGACTAACAAACATCTGTCTCATCATAAGATGAGTGAAAGCAACACCAAACAAAATTTTACCATATACATTTGGATTGAAAGACATAGAAATATTACCGTGGTAAAGACTAGTTTTTCTGATGTCTTTCTTATTGATAAAACAATTAAGCTCAACATACTCGAAGACGAGTTGCCGGGATTACTTGAAACACTTACATTAAGTATAGAGGACGTTGCAAAAAAAACAAAGCTAAATGCCACTAAACTTAATTTTTCGTTAGAGTCTGTCTATGGGGATGTATTTTATATCCTTGATAGTTATATTTTAACACGGTTTACAAGAAAGTAATTAAAGTTTTTGGATATATTTTGTGAGAACTTGAAAACTTTGTTTCATAACGTCTATATTATTATAAGCCTTTGAAGTTCCTATACATCCTTCAATAGATGAAATTATAAAAAGTGCTTCTTCTTTAGCTTTAAAATCTGTTTTGGTTTGCTTAAGTATTTGAGCTTTTGTAAGTGCTTTTTCAATTGACTCTTGCCAACGGCTATATACACTTTGAAGATATTTGAAACACTCTTTATCTTTGTCACTCATATCTAAAACAAAATTGATTAATGGGCAACCGTGTTTAACGTCTAAAAAACTTTTTTTGTCTTCAAACATGGCAAGATAAGCATTGGTTTGTTTTATTATAATCTCTACAGGTTTATCACTTTTTTCCAATGGTTCTATCCAGTGAGATTGCAAAATATATTCTAAGTAGTACTGAATGCTTGCAAGCACTAAAGAATTTTTATTTTCAAAATGATAGTACACAGCACCTTTCGTAACTTTGGCTATTCTTAAAATATCCATCAAACTGGTTGCACAGTACCCATTTTTATATAAAATATCAAAGGTCACATCGATAAGTAATTGTTCTGTTTTTTTCATTTTTTCATTTAACTTTATATCTTAGGCTATTGTAATAAAAGAATACATAAATACTCCTTAATTATTTTTAAGCTGAAAGTTTACCTAAAGTCTGCATAATTTTAGTTTGCGTCTCCATGTCTTCAAATGAACCGTGATGATGAAGCTGTTTGTACTCACCATTTTTTTCTACAAACAAACGAGATGTCCTAAATCCTACATCTATACTTATTCCGTTAATGGTCATTGTTCCACGCTCTCGTCCAACAGCTGAAAAACCGTTAGCTAACTTACTAATTTCAATATCGTAATATTCCACATCAATTTTTATTGGTGAATTAAACAATTCATTATGTGATGCTATGATATTATTATATGAACGTGTGATCCCACCTAGTGGACTTGTAAATGCTACCGTTTCATCTTTACTCCAATTTTTCTTCATTTTTGATATATCTGCATTGTTAAGAGCATTATAATATTCACTCAGCACTTTATACTCAGGGGATAATGTATGTGTCTCTCTTCCATTGATTACAACAGATATCTTTGTATATTTTGTATCACATATTCTCTCCAGCTCATCCCATATGATAGAACGCATATTTAAAGAGTCTCTGACAGCCTCTTCGATTTCATCATGTAGTGTCTCGTCACAGTTCATACATAATACAGTTGTCGCATCATCACTGTGTTCTTGATCTCTATCGCCGTGACGCTCCCAAAATTCCATATCTATATTGTTTCCAAACATATTTTTTATTCCTTTTACTAGATACGGAAAATTATTTGGAATAGTGAGCTCACCACCAAAACCAAGCCATGAGCATCCAATAGCAAAATTTTTATTTGCTACGGAATCAAAAATACTATTGTTTAAGATTCTAATGCTGAAAATTGTAGTTGTTTGATCAAGCTCAGCTTGAGATATACCGATTGTTTCCAACATCAGTAAGTATAAAACAGGGTGGCATGCATTTAAGTTATTATGTCCCATTTCCTCATATAAATTATCCATTAGCATATATCTACTTTTAATGTCAGGTGCATTTCCCATCAATTTACAAATAGCCGCAGTAAATGGCATAACAATTTTACTAAACTGTTTCAATACAAATTCAATACCTTCTTGCGTATATGTATTTGATGAAAATTTTTTCAAAAATGTATGATCAAATACATTGTGATTTAACATTCTTGTTTCGAGCTTTTCTAGAAATATTTTGTTATTTCTAAATTTACTATCGCATAATTCTTCCGTATTATATGGTGTTGTTAAGTATTCCATATTTTCCTCCAATATTTAAATTTCAAAGCAAATTATGACTTATCGTTTTATAATTTTCAAGAGCTAAAATGGTCATAATACATGCTATAAATGACAAAAGGAAAAAAATGAATGAAAAACAGAAAAAAAAACTAATAAATGTTGCAATCATAAACTACGAGCATGCTTTAGCATCAGCAATTATAGGTATAGTAGACATACTAGCCATTGTAAATACATTTTGTTTAGATGATTTATGTAGTCATAAATTTGAAACAAAAATCATACACACAAATTCTCATATAAAAAATTTCAATATGGTAATAAACTTTCCTAGTGAGCCTTTAAATGATAATGATAATTTTGATTTAATTATTGTTCCTCCATTAATTGATTTAAAGCATAAATTCGATACAAGTGAACAATTATTAGATTGGCTGCGATTAATGCATAACAAGGGTAATTATATTAGCTCTGCTTGTATTGGTGCATATATACTAGCGCAAGCAGGATTACTCAACGGTAAACAGGCAACGACTCATTGGGTAATAGAGCAAAAAATAAAAGAAGATTATCCACTTATAGATTTAAGAATCGATCAAATAATTGTAGAAGACAATAATATCATTACTGCAGGAGGTGTTACAGCATATATAGACCTATGTTTATATATAGTCAGAAAATTTATATCTATAGAAATATCTTATGTGTGTGCAAATTATTTAGGAGTTGATACAGGAAGAACAAGTCAACAACACTATAAAAATTTATCTAATATAGCTACACATAATGATAAAGAGATAGAACTCTTGATAAGCTGGCTTCGAGATAATTTTTTCAAATCAATCACTTTAACCGATATGTCGAAAAAAATATCTACAAGTAAGAGAACATTGATTAGAAAATTTAAAAAAGCTACTGGGGAACTACCTAATAGATATATTCAAAAATTACGTGTTCAAAAAGCAAAAGAACTTTTAATTAATACAACTGATAGTTTTGAGCACATAACTTATTTAGTTGGATATATAAATACTTCCTCATTTAGAAAACTATTTAAAGATATGACGGGATTAAATCCTAGTATGTATAGAAAATATTTTAGTGTTGGATAATCCACATTATCCCGTTAAAAGTTTACTAATTCTAGAGTTAGTTTTAGATTATATATCAGGACATATTGTCTGCCTGAGACTTTGGATGGTGGTTGTCCGCCAAGAGCACTATGTGGACGTTCATGGTTGTAAGGGTGACGCCATTGTTCGATAATCACTTGTGCATCTTTACAGTTAACTGTCTGAAAATTAGAGGGGGAGCTTACAACTTATGCCACTCCACGATTAATTACATGAGGAAAGCTTGCAAAATCAATTCGTAGTTTTTGCACCAAAATAAACTTTTAAAACCAAAATTATTATTTTACAATATCAAGACTCTGTTTATAAATTGAAGATTGAAGAGCTAATTCCTATTTTTCAGGGAGTTGCCAACATTTGAGAGCTCTATTCGAAAGACCGTTGAAACGGTCTTTCTTCTGCTTAACTACAATCACCCCTTAATCCTCCTCCCCTACTTTTTTAAGCGGTTAAAAATGCGAAAATTACCTAGAGAGATAGGCATTAAAAACAATCGATAATATATGAAAGCTTCAATAAACACTATAACAGCCAGATAAATATAAAATATATCATATTTACCATGGGTAATGAATTCTATTACAAATGAAGATAAAGTTGCGCTTGATAATTGTAAAAAGCCCAATAGCCCTGATGCATATCCAGAAGAATTAGAAAAGTTTTTAATAACTCCAGCCGTTCCTAACGGAATTAAAAAACCATTGGCAAAGGTTAAGATTGTGATAGGTAACAAAAATAGTATTAAATGAAATTCTCTATAGCTTGAAAAAAGCATTACTATTCCAGATATAAAAAAGAAGACATATCCTATAGTTAAAACTTTTTGGAATTCAAAATAATCTAATAGTCTTCTGGACGTCAAATTCCCTATAACATATGAAATTGATACAGAAATAAAAGATAATCCTATTGTTTTTACTGAAAATTGATGCTCATGTAATATAAATACCGATTCAGTTATATATGCAAAATATATTACGTAGGCAATACAAGGCATCATTACATAGGATAAAAATGTCCTGTTTGACAATAGCCTCTTATATTCCCCCATGATTTTTGTAGGATGCAATGAATCATTCTTCAAAGTATTAATGTTTTTAGGAAGAATTGTAATAATACCTATAAAAAGAATGATTCCCAGAAATAACAAAAACACAAAGGAAGCGTTCCATCCAAAGTATATGTCTATATTGGAGCCTATATAGGGCGCTATGGCTGGAGATATCCCTACAAATGGGAATATTGTAGTAAAAATTTTTCCACTCTCTTCTTTTGAGAATAAATCATTAACAAGTGTTCTTCCAATTGTCATACCGGCGGCAGAACCAATTCCTTGAAATAATCTAGCAAAAATCAGGAATTCTATCGTAGGCGAGAATATACATATGATAGTTGAAATCAAATAGATAATCATCCCTATCATTAATACGATTTTTCTCCCGTATTTTTCGCTTAGCGGTCCATAAATAAGTTGTGAAATAGCCAAACCTAGCAAAAATATGCTAATAGTAAACTGTGTAATACTATTGGAGCTGTTAAACGTCATCTTGACTTCAGGCAAAGATGGTAAATAGATATCTGTGGACATCAGTCCGAGTACAGACATCAGTATAAGTAGGGATAAGTATTTCGTTTTAGTTTTCATATGTTTACCTTCTTTCTTTTAAAAGTCTTAGAGGGTTTTCCAATTGAACCTCTTTTTTTCTTTTATCTGATAATTTTATTTTTGAAAAAATATCATTACTTTCCATAAACCAATTTTCAATATCAGGTTGAGATATCTGTCCGAAATCAGAACTGTAAATTACATTTGGCAAATTTTGTAATGTTGAAGAAATATCATCCCAACTTTGATATCCCAGTTTATAGGTTAATAATGTTTGTTCAATCCAAACATTATCAGAAGAAATATTTTTTAATTTCTCATAACAAAAACCTGAAATAGGGTTCGCAGGCTGATTTAATAATAGTCTTTTATATCCAATTTTATTACATGCTTCTATTAACAACATAGTTTCATCGTAAGAAGCGTGCCCGGTGGAGATTACTATTTGGTTATCTTTGACAAATTTCAATACATCAATAACCGAACTTTTTAATTTTGAGGATTCTGTTATGATTTCCGGTGATCTACTCACATCTTCCATGTGTTTATTTGTAAATATTCTCTTAACTTTTGGTTTATGCGTATGGTTTTGAGTTATAGTCGGTAAGTGAACTAAAAAAGACATATTTATATGTGATGTGTACTCACACAAATGTCTTTTTATGGTTTTTATGGTTACTCCGCCTGTAATTTTGTTTAATGTTAAAGATGGGAATACAGGCAAACCCAAATCTTGTGCAATCACTGCAGATTGAACAGTAGAACCCAAGTGGCTTTTTAAAAATACGGCCCCTTCGTATTTTTTATACTCTTGTCCTGCTTGAATTGCAGTATGTCTCCTTAGATACATATCAGGGTTTACATGATAATGTATATCAATAAATTTATAACTATCTATATTATCAAATTCATATCGCATCAGTATTTTCCCATGGTTTTGCATAATTATGTTTTTTCCGTGCTTTTTCAAGTGACATTCCGTTTGTAATTTCAGTGATAATTTTTTCTTCGGTTTTTTTGATATTAATAGCCCGAGATAAACAGATATCAATTAAATCTTTTGGGACTACCAGAACACCATTCTTGTCACCAAAAATCAGATCACCGGGATTGATAACCACATCATTGATCGTCAAGGTAGTTTCAGTAGTTATCAATTGAGCTCTGTTCTTTGCTGAGCACATGAAAGTGTGAGCACTGAAAATAGGTATGTTTGATTTCTCAACTTCTTCAATATCTCTTATAGCCCCGTAAATGGCCACTCCAGAAATATTTTTGATTTCTGCCATTTTTGTTAGAATACCACCCCATGTTGTGCAATAATCCAATCCGTTATTGTTTAAAAGGATAATTTCATTTTCCTTGACATTATCGATATAGTTGCCGGCATTTTTGAATGAGTTTGAGGGGGTTTCATATAGAGAATATTCTACTGTATAAGCATACCCAACCATTTTTGTATTATTGCTTCTAGGCAATAAGTTTGGAATCCTATTTCGTACATTTAGGCTATCTAAAGCATCCGAGATAGAAGCACCATCCAATTTCTTATATTCACTGAAAATCATTCTGCATTTTCCTTTAATATTTTTAAAAGCTCTTTTGAGACGTACTCCACCGCAAAATCCATGGCTTCTTCTCCTCTATATGGAATGGATATATGATCTGATAAAACGTATTGTCCACTTTTGAATATTTTAGATGACAATTGAGTACTGGAAATAGAAGTCTTTTTTTGATGATATTCTAATAGTCCTTCAAAACATACAAAATAGCCTTCATATTCATAATCATAATCATCTAAGTTGTCATTAATAAATTTTATTTTTTCATTGACGATTTTATTGGCGAAAATACCTTGCGTTAATTTGTCATGGATATAAATGGTTTCCGATATACTATTCAGTGTATTTTGCAGCTGTTGAAACGCTGTTATGTTTGACGTTGAAATTAAGTTCTCTTCATATTTGTTTTTAATATATTCATCAATTTGATTTATACGTTCGCTATTATTTTCAAAATTGAGTTTAATGTCTACATATGGATAATTCCACTTATAGTCTGCACTTATATCAAAGCTATTGATTACCTTGTCTATGTCATAGGCAATATCAGTTTCTATGACACCCAGCATTTTGTATGTATAAAAATTTCTATAATTTTTAAAACCATTTTTTATTAAATCATCAAGGACAAATGTTTTAAACATACTTTCGGCTTCTTTAGGTGGACCAGGCAGCACATAAATATTTTTATTGTTGATATTTATAGTAAAACCGTAAGCCAGACCATTATGATTTTGGATTAATTCACTTCCTTCCGGGAAAAGAGACAATTTTTTGTTTGCTCTATGTATATTAATTTGGAATTTGGCTAATTTGTTTTTTATATCTTCCCAGTTACTTTTGTTGAATTTTAAATTTACATTGCATACATTGGCAACAGCAAACCGTGTTTTGTCATCAGAAGTCGCACCAAGACCACCACTGATAACTATTGCATTATTATGTTGTAATTCATACTCAATTGTATTTTCAATATCAGTTAGATCATCCAAAATTATTTTTTTGGATGATATTGTTATGTTATTTGTTTGGCACAATTGCGTAAAATATTGACTATTTGTATCAATAACATCACCTGATATCAACTCGTTTCCGATGGAGATAAACGATACCATTTTTTTTGAACACATTTAAATATATTTCCTTAGGCGCGTTAAAATTTCTCCAGAAAGTTCTGTTGTTGTTGCAGTACCTCCAAGATCCGGCGTTAAATGTCTATTTTCACTTATGACATCTTGTATACATTTTTCCAGAAATAAAGCTTCTTTATAAAAATCAAAATGTTTCAGCATTAGTGCCACAGTCTGAAACATTGCTATTGGGTTTGCCTTATTGAATCCTACATAAGAAGGAGCACTGCCGTGTACAGGTTCGAAATATGCATAATCATAACCAATATTGGCACTGGGGGCAAGTCCTAATCCACCCATAATTCCTGCACCCAAATCAGATAAAATATCTCCAAACATATTCTCGGCAACAATAACTTGAAATTGTTCCGGTCTTTTTACCAGCCATAATGCAATGGCATCAATATTTAAGATTTCATGTTTTATATCAGGATACTGGCTTGAAACTTCCTCGAGAATTTTTTTGGCAAATAAGCCACTTTCCCTCATAACATTAGGTTTGTCTGCGAAAGTTACTTTTCTATAATTGTGCTCTTGTGCATACGAAAATGCAAAATTAAATAAACGTAACAGCCCTTCTTTTGTCTGTAGTCTTATGGTACAGGCAGCAGAATTGAGATTTGTTTTGGCCCATTTCGGATTTTTATGTATTTCTTCCTGTATTGAAAACGGAATATTTAAAAAGTCAAGTCCCGAGTATAAGCCCTCAGTGTTTTCTCTGATAATTACGAAGTTGTATTTTTTTTCATTTGATAGATCAAAAACTGGTCTTACATTTGCAAATAAATTTAACTTTTGCCTTAACTGTATGACAGGGGAAACGTATTTGATATTCTGTCCTTGCAACTCTTGTCTTAATTCTCTTTCAGCCTCTTCTAATGGCTTACTGGTGATTGCTCCAAGAAGACAAGCATCCGATTCTCGGATTATGTCCCAAGTCTCTTGTGGAATGGGATCTCCATTTTCTTTCCAACATTCCCATCCAATCTGGCCCTCAATCAAGTCAAAATCATTTAACTTTAATATGTCGAATATAGGTAATACTGCATTCATAACATCTTGACCTATGCCATCACCAGGAAAAACTCCCAACTTTATTTTTTTCATGCTAATTTCCTTTCTAATTTAAAAATTCATTTATGGTTTCTTGAACCTTGCCCGCATTCTCTTCTAGTACTCTCATTCCGGCATCCGGTATTTCAATAGCATTGTTTTTGGCAACAATATTGTCAATATTCACCAGATTGGATTTCTCACCAACAATTTTAATTATATTTTCACTATTATTATTGAAGCGGTCCATTTTAAGTATCATTTGAAAACCATTTTGTAATCTCGAATTTACTTGTTTCAATGGTATGTTGAATGCATATTTTGACGACGATTGATTTGTATAAACAAAACTATCCAATAACTCAATAGCTTCATAGGTTAAATTTTTCATTAACATTTTTGATAGAAGACTCAACTTTTGATTAAGTTCCGTATTAATGTATTCCGGTGACGATATCAGAATTACTTTTTTATTCTGAATAAGATCCATCGAATATTGAAGTATAACGCCACCATAAGCAAAGCCTATAAAAAAATCATAATTATTCTGTTCCGAAGACAACCATGATTTAAACATCTTAGTCATACATTCAATATTTTTACAATCAGCACTGAAACTCATGATATCAATATAGTCAAATTGCACGGAAGGAAAATATTGTTTGAAAAAATCTATAGTTATATTGGGAATAATTTCTTCTGCTGTAATAGATGAAACGATCAAGCCTTTTTTTGAGTTGTCTGTATGGTTAAAAGAATGAATTTTATAATGCATATAAATCCTTTCGTTCAAAATACTTTCTGTGAAAATTCATTGTTTTTGCATTAATATTCAAAAGTCCAGAAAATATGTTTTCTACATTCAAATTATTATAATAATCTTTCTTTGTTATGTATTTTGTAGCATTAAAAACTTGAAACAAGTTACAGTTAATTTGTTCCGTTCTTGCCAAGAAAGATGTTATGGACAACAAGTCTAAATTCCCTCCACCTTTACCAAGCCCGCCGATAGAAGCATCTATATACCGTGCTCCTTCGTTTATCGCGACTATGGAGTTGTATAAAGAAAGCCCAATATTGTCGTGTCCGTGAAAACCCAATTTAATGGGATATTTTGAAAAATATCTAAACAATAATTGGATTTCTTCAGGTAGGGAATGCCCGTTCGAATCGGCAAAATATAATACGTCAAACTCTATGTTGAGTACAGGCTGTAATTTTCTCTCTATTTCATCTATCTGATATTCGGAGATATGTGTAAAGTTTAATGCAACAAAAAATCCTAATTTTTTGGCTTTTTTTACTAACAGAATCGTATGTAAAGTAATTGTTTTAGGAAGGCAAAATCGTATCACATTGACAGCACTTTGTTTTAAAATATACAAATCACTGATATTAATATGTTCAGGATGACACATTATTGTGATATTGATATCTTCACTCAAACATTGAATTTTCTCAATAAGCTCCAATGTGAGGTCACCTGTTAAGCCAATGTTCTCAATCTCACTAAGAGGCCTTTTGAAGTATCCAATTTCTATATTGTATATATTTGATTTTACAAGATGTTTTATAATATCCTCAATTTCATGTTCAGAAAAATTAAAATTATTTCGATAGCCGCCATCTCTTAACGTAACATCCAATATTTGAGTTTTTTTCACTATTCCATTCCTTCTTGTATATTAAGATATAATCTTAAATCACGGTTTACGTCTGATATTGAAACTTTTGACCTTTTCCGTTACTTAAATTTTGCATAGTCGTCAAACTGCTATAGCAGCATGTGCAAGCCTAAACGTTGGTCCTGAAACGAGACTTTAACAATTGCCAAATAGGCAGTGTTGCAGAAGGTAAGTTTCAAAGTACCGTTTTTTTTAAACTTTCGTCACACACCATTCTACTTGCTACGTATCAGTTAAGAGCACCTACAAACCTCTTTTTCGTTTTATACATTCAACAAGCTTCATAGCTTGATTTAATCATCTTTTCAATATGTCAATTATCATGAATATCGACAGTACATAAATTACACTCTCAAACAAATACCAAATTTTGGCAGCTAATTTGATAGCACTTTATATTTTGTGGACTTTAATGTGATAATACATGTAAATGTCAACTCTTCGTCTGACACCGTTCACTAAAACCAATAAATAGGCACTTTAAGATATAACTTATTTACGTCATATCTTTATGCAATGGCTATTTCAAAAATCACAAAAGCAAATTTTCAATAGCCTACAGAATCTTATTTCTTTAATTCTATAAATATACTACATAAAGACCGTTCGGTATTAATAAATTTATTCACTTAAACTAATATAGCAATACTATTTCGGATACTTTATGCAATAGCTATTTCAAAAATCACAAAAGCAAATTTTTAATAGCCTATAGAATCTTATTTCTTTAATTCTATAAATATACTACATAAAGACCGTTCGGTATTAATACATTTATTCACTTAATATTCCCTTAAACTAATATGGCAAACAAAAAATATCCACAAGAGATTAGAGATTTAATAGTTCAATTAGCGCTAAATAGTGATAAATCTATTTTACAAAGTAGGTATAGGTGTAAATTCTAAAACAATTCATAATTGGATTAGTATAATGGCCTGAAAAAATCAAGACAACTTTTCAGCTTAATTAATTTCCACCTCTAACTGTTACCTTCTCCTGCATTCTTTATAAATTCAAGATATAGATTCATAGATTTTTGATAACCGATTGCTGAATGAAATATTTTGAAATAGTATGTATGTATGCTTTAATACCTTCTTTGAGCTCCTTAATTGATTGATAATCGCTGATATGGATATTTCCATGCTTAAGTGTTTTAAAGAATCGTTCAATTACCATGTAATTGATACTTCTTCCTCCTCCGTTCATTAAAATTTGAATATTGTGTTGTTTAAGAACTTGAGTATGCGCATAACTTGCGTACTGACTTCCTTGATCTGAGTTAAATATTTTTGGCTTAGGATATTTGGTAAGTGTTTCTTTGAGTACATCAGTTGCGAGTGTTGCATCCATAGAATTAGATATTTTATATGCTAAGATAGCTTTACTATGCCAGTCTATGACTGCAGCAAGGTACATAAATTGTTAGTGGCATAGCTAAAACCAGCGCTTTTGTAGGAACTAACATGCCATTCTCGGCAAGTAGTTTCAAATATCTGCAAAAATGAAGCCCGCCATTGACAATAACTTAACTTTTAAATCAGTTGACACATTAATTAGTAGTAGGTTTCATTCAATTGTTAGCATTTTGATGTTCAATTCGTATTGGAAGAACTGCCTCCATAATATTCTCCAGTTTTCTAATGTTGCTCTTTGAACGATTTTCAGGTGAGAACATTACGCAGAAAAAAATAAAATTCTCAAATTCCACAAAGCCAGTATATTCAGATGTGGGATAGTTTTTAAGTTTGGCAACCCTTAATTTTGTTTTTGCATCTCTACGGTTTATTGTAGGCAAAAATTCAATTGAACACTTAGGATCAGTTTCTTTAAACATCGATTCCTGAGACTTTAAAAGATCTTCTAAAGAGTCACCATCTTTACACCTATCCCACAACTGAATATACATGAATTCATTGTCTTTCATGGCTTCGTCTAATGTTCTTCCTTGTAAATAAAGAGTGGCTAGCCACGCTGGTGTTGTTTGTACATCTATAACCCATCCAAATGGGGCAGGGACTAAAGCACCATTATTCCCAGCAAAAGGAATTGCACCATGTGATTGAAACGAGTCAAGGTCTTTAAAATTGAGTATTTCCAATTCGATTTCGGTTGAGCCAAAGTGAGCTCGATTATATGCTGCTTCCGTAAAACCCTCTTTCGAAATTAACAACCCTTTGTGCGCAGCAATGTCTTCGAGCATACCTATGTAACTTTCGACAGCCTTTACATCGACCTTTTTATTGAAATATTTGCCGTCTATAGCTATCACAATTCTATTTCCAGCAATATATTGTTCTATAAGAATATCAATTTGCCGTTTAGTCTTAGAATATAACCCATCTTTTTTCGCATCCAAAGTTATTTCAGCATCAGGATACTGCTTTTTAAAATACTCGAATATTTCTTTTTCATATTTTTTCCAATCCATTATTGACTCCACTGATTTGCTAGGTAGTTTTCCGTCTTATGTAATTTGGTACTGATGACTTAATCTCATGTGAACTATTTGATTTACTTAAATTACATGAATCACAAAGTATTTGAAGATTTGTAATATCATTACACCCACCTTTTGTAATAGGAATCATATGATCTATATGTAAAGGTGCTTCTAATTCCATTGTCAAATCTAATCCACAAATTGTACACTTGCCACGATCTCTAGCTTTCAAAATACTTTTAACTCTTTCTGGCCAATATTCCCTATCAACCCACTGCTTTGGTCCAGTGTCGTCATTATCTCCGTCAAATCCTATTTGTAGTACTAGTTGAGATACATAAAAGCATAACTGTCTATCATGTAGCATTCTATCAGCAAAGTCCTCTGTGGTCATATCGGAGTACTTGAACACTAAAAACAGAAACACTTGAACACTTAAGTAGCAGATACCTGAATAAATA
>Ga0316207_10002713_pt1 | contig 17570 bp, 17 predicted proteins | sample 6weekpyrite_MG_FD_204943 | JGI IMG/M metagenome (GOLD analysis project Ga0316207, IMG submission 204943) | Microbial mat bacterial communities from mineral coupon in-situ incubated in ocean water Damariscotta River, Maine, United States -... | ecosystem: Environmental > Aquatic > Marine >...
TGCGTTATACGGAACACCTTATACACCTGCTTGATAATCCGCCGGTTTTTAAAGCGGATGGTTGCGATGAGCTGCATCATGAAAAGCTGGATAACTATTTATGGGTGGTGGGTGAAATTATTAGTGGTATTTATGAAATGAATCAGGACAGTAAACCGGATTCAATATGAGGTTTGTTGTGAGTGGTAAATGTTTTGTAACTATTTTGTGGGGCTAGTTTTTCTACTAAACGTAGTATCGATTTGGGTAAATAAATTTGATAAGGACTGGATGATGACGTTAAAACAGCGGTTTTTAGAAGCGGTGGTGAAGGGTGAGTTGGGTCGCATAGAAGACAGGGGCGTGGTGGTGACCTTGAAGGCGTTTAAAGAATATTTTTCAGATGTTAAAACCTATTATATTAATTCGTTTTTACCGGCCTCTACCATTGAGCCCGGTCGGGTTGAGATGACAAAAACACGTTTTCTGTTTCGCATTGCCAGCGGGGTTTATCTGGTGCATCCTGATGCGATTGATCAATATATTGAGCAGCAGTTGTTGGATGATGATGAGGGTGGGGATGGGGTTAAGGAACCTGGGGTTTGTTATGGGGTTTTATTAAATATTGAATTACTTTCTTAGTGTGAGTGGTTGCGCTTTTAGGTTACTGTAATAAAAGAGTTTGTCATTCCCGAATGCTTGTGTCGGGAATCTAGTGTCTTTACAGTACCCAAGGTCGCTGGATCCCCGACACAAGCATTCGGGGATGACGAAGACTTCGTAGCTTTAGTAATACTCGGGTGTGAAATTGGTATTGATTCATTTAACTAGAGGAGTACTTACATAAGTAACTCGTTTATAATATTACTACCCCATCTGCTGTGTTATCTGCTGTTAGCCGCTGGGGTGTCTCTATGTAACGGGACAGTTGTAGCAGCAGATTTAATGAATTGTGTTGTAATGAAGTCCCCCTTGTTTTTAATTTCTCCGGTTTTTATATTTCCGGTTTTATTATTTCTGGTTTCATCCGTCGTGTCTTTGCCTGTTTCTGCGGCTAATCAATTTTATGGTGATGTGCTTGTTTCAGAGGTTACCAGCATCTACGATGCGGATACCTTTAGAGTAAATATAAAACACTGGCCTGATGTGATTGGCAAGCATATCTCAATCAGGGTGCTGGGTGTCGATGCACCGGAGATTCGGGGTAAGTATGCACCAGAGAAACGGGCTGCGCGTAAGGCAAAACAGTTTACCGTGCAGTTTTTACGTGCTGGCCGGGTTGTTGAGCTTAGAAAGATTAATAGTAACTCGTCCAGTGGTTATGCATATTCAGTATTAAATATGTATCGGTTACAAAACCGGTTGGCGACAGCATAGCGCCAATCAATAGCTCAATAAATGTTTTTATTGAGCGTGGGGGTAGCGTTTTAGTTAAAAATGTTAGCCAATAGCATAGTTTACCTGGGATACTGTCATATCCTCTTGTGTTCATAGCGGTCTCCAAAAGTTGTGTATATCTTTTGAAGGCGTGGCATCGCGAAACCGCTCGCTATGTCAAATTATTTTTTACATTTTTGTTGGTTTTTTGTCTCCTGAAACTCTAAACTCGAGTTAAACTAATTACAGAAATAGAAACGCAAAAGAGTACTAATGTATGCAAAATAGTAATAATTACATGTGTTAAAAGTCAGAATTATTAAGTGTGAGTAGCTTTAAAACTGTTCTGTGTATATACAAACCTAAATAATTATTTAAGCAAGTTATAAATAAATTATTTAACGTTCATTTGTGCTGTCATTAAAGGACCTGTTCAGGGTTAGCTGTGAGAAATTCTTGCTATCTACAATGATTTTCCTTGCTATCAGTTTTATGCCTTGCTACCATCGCGTAAGAATAAATGTTAATAATGCGTTCGCCATTATTGTTTATACGCATCTAATTAACCAAAAAGTTGATTTATAGGAAATTTGTCAATGTTAATTAAAGGTGCGGTATTTATTGCTGTCTGCTGTCTAGGTTTGCATCTGCAGACTGCTCGCGCTGTTGTCTCATCAGATATTTCCGTTAAGTCGGTGAAAAATGCGACCCATTTTACTACCTGGCAAGGCATAGAGCCAGACAAGTGGGCTACCTTATGGCTTATCAAACGTTATATATCTCCGCAGGCCTATTTTTTACTGGTTCCACCGAACACTGACTTGCCTGACAAGGCGTTAGCCTTTGGTGTACCCGATGTACCGATTCGTAGAGCTAATCGAGAGTCGATGTTTCGTCGTTTAAAACAGGCGATGAACCTGGATGACACCCAATTAAACTATATTGATGCGATTGTTCATGATATAGAAGTGAATATCTGGGATGCACCTGCACACAAACATTCACTTTGGTTCGAGACACTCTATCGCCAAATGCAGGCTCGCTATCAACGAGATCAGGTTCCCGTAGATTGCTATCTGGCTTTTTTTGATGCTGTGGCACGGCTAGCCGTACAGTCTGAGGTGACTTCAAAAGATTATAGCGACCAACTCGCATTAAGCACACAATGCCCAGGTGTGCCTGACAAACAGGAAGCCTATATTACGTCCATGAGTCACCTGGAAATACTGCGTGAAATAAGTTTGGGCAAGCGTGTGGTGTTTGTCGACACCCGTGAAGATGAAGAATACGAGGAAGTGCATTTACCCGGTGCGCGTCTGTTACGCTTGCGTGATATCAATCAGAAAAGTGTACAGGTTTTTGCTGATGCTGATTTAATTGTACCTTACTGCGTGAAAGACTTTCGTGGTTTTGAGGTTGCAAAGTCAATCAAACAGTTGGGTCTTAACCAGGTTGCGACACTCAGTCCAAATGGTCTAAAAGGCTGGTTAAGTGCAAATTTGCCTGTCACCAAACTGGGTGCCAGTAATGATGGCCAGGCCACTGAAGCTTTGCTGCGCTGTGCCACAGAGCCGGCTAGCTGTTTAAAGGGAGCCTACTGATGCAGAGCTTGCGTTGGCACTCGATGATATTTATTTCTGCCATATTGGTTCCGTGTACGATCTGGTATCAACAGAACGGAAATTTGTCCGTGTATTTTTCTTCTACTGTACCCGAAGGACAGCTGCTTTATATTTTATCCAAACTAACTGGCATGCTTGCTTTATTTTGCATTGCCTGGCAAATGAATATGACCGTACTTGATAGGTTGCAGCTTCTATCAATGAAATGGCCTGATTCTGTTCATCGAGTGTTTGGGGTCTTAACCCTGGTGCTTGCCCTGACGCATGTTGTGTTATTTTTTAGTGCTGTGAGCCTGAGACAAAATGCGCCTGCGTGGGGTTTATTGGTACCAGATTTTGGTGATTTTTATCATACTCATTTAACCATGGGGCTGATTGGGCTTTTTATGTTAATTGCTGTAGCTGTCGCGGGTTTTTTAAGAGTTTTACAACGGAATCGATGGGCAAAATTTGTGCATCGTTTGTACTGGTTGTCTCTCAGTCTTGTTTATCTTCATGCTTTGGCGGTTGGTTCAGAATCCCAATCCGGTGCAGGTTTGGTGCTTTATATTACCCTGGGTATGATGATTTTATTGTTATGGAGCTGGTATGGTCTTAAACAGGTAATAAGCAAGGTGGCTGTTTCATGATGCTTACCAGGGTGCAATATTTTGCAAAGTTTTTAATGGATGCTCGGCGATTCCTGGTAGCTTGCAGTTGTGCATATCTGTTAATCACCTGGTTTGGTTTTTCTGTTAGTTTCGCATCAGAAAAAAAAGCTACAGATGATGTCTTGATGATCGTTGGCTATGACGGATCAGCGTGGTACCCCTATGTTGCGATAATTGATAAGCAGATAAAATTCAATCGCAATAGCTGGACAAAAATTATTGATATCCGTGATCCAGTCAATTTAACTCGGCAACCTGGAACTGGAGATTATTACCTTAAAGGCAATAACGGTCAGCTATTTCATTACCAGGTTGCCAGTAAAACTCAATCTGCATTGCTGTCCTCCAAACCAGAAACGGGCTTGACGAATAATTACACACAACTACGTGCCCATAATGACGGAGTAGTGATGGTAGAATTACTTGCCGGAAAAAGTAGGGATACTCAACTTGTTTCCATGCAGGTGCCATTAGCTCAGACTGTAGATTCAAAGGCAGAGCCAAGCTTTAAGTCATTAGTTAAACAGGCCTCTGCCCAGTTTTATCCTCTGATTCACCAGCGAAAACTTTTTTATGCCCATGTATCCTGTCGGCTGGAATGTGATCCACTGATAATGGAAGTTTGGCAGCAGGATTTAAATACGGGTAATGCACGGCAATTGACTCTGCTCAATGCAACCAGTTATTTGCACTCAGTGAATGCAGAAGGGAAGCTGGGTTTCCTTAGCTCTAATCAACGGGGTTATTATCACCTGGCGCAACTGGATCTAGTGACTCAAAAAATTAGCTGGTTAACAAGGGGGCAGGTGACGGATAGCTTCCCTGGTGTTAGCCGTAATGGTGACTTGTATTTTATTCGGCGTACACCCTCAGGTACGCATTTAATGGTATTGCAAAAAGAGAATATGGCGATTTTTGCAGCGCATTCCCAGCCTGAAATTATGGCTAAAAAAATACCACTTCCTGAAGGTGTACAAAAAATTCGTTACCTGGAGATAAGCGATTGAAGATTAAATTTATAACCGGGATAAAAAACAATCAGGGCTTGTTAGTCATTCTGTTATCTGTGTTTGCATTGGTTGTTCTTGCTCCGGCTATGGCTGATAAAAAAGGCAGCAAGGAGAAACCTGTAACGGCTTCTTCTGATTCATCATTACTAAGCATAGCGCCTTATAAAAAAAGCAGTTTTGCACCAGCTCGTGGTGAAACGTTTATTATGCCTGTGAAAATTGTAGAAGCTGAAAAAATAAAAAAAATTAATATTGAAATACGTACCAGCGATAATGACCTGGTACGAACATTAAGCTTGAATAAATTTAAGTCGGATAAAACGCATTACAACATAGTATGGGATGGAAAAGATAACAATAAACAACTTGTACCTGATGAAGTTTACTACCCGGTATTCATTATCACTGATAGGGATGAAAATGTAGTGCGTCTAGATCGGCGCACACAGAGTGGTGGTGAAGAAGTTTACGATTTTGAAAAGGTAATTCGTCCCGGCGCAATTGAGTATACCTTGCCTGTTGCGAGCCGCGTTTTAATTCGCTCCGGCATTAAGAATGGCCCCATGCTGCGTACCATAATTGATTGGGAGCCTCGAACAGCCGGCTTTCATGCCGATCGTTGGAACGGCCGTGATGAAGACAATATAATTGCCATTGAGCAAAACCCCCATGTCGGGTATTTGATCATGGGGTATCAATTACCTGACTACAGCATTCTTGCTTACGGTAATGAAAAAGATACCTATCGGGCGTATCGAAAGCGACAAAAATGGCCACTCAGGCAAGCTCATTTTAACAATCGATTGTTAGAGCGTGGTGGTCATGTTATTCGTCCTGAATTCTATACCCCCATTTCACAGCAAAAAAGCCCGCGTATCAGCGTAAATATGTTGGACAGGACCTCACGTAAATCGATTACTCGTGTGAAGGGTTTTGATGAGCTGGTGACAGAAGTGAAATTACATCCCCTGGATGAAATTTACCTGGACCAGGAGCGCTATGAAATTAGTTTTTTTGTTGATAATGAATTTATCGCAGAAGAAGAGCAGGGCTATGTACCTTTTACCTGGCGATGGTCGCCGGGACGCTTTGGGTTAAAGCCGGGTGATCATGTACTGACAGTTAATGTATCAGGTTATAACGGTCAGGTAGGAGTGAAAAATATAATGTTTAGCCTGGAAAAGGATAAGCATAAGTAAGCATGTTGTAGTGTATTTTTTTCGTCACCCAGGGTGGCGTCCGAATTAACGCTTTAACGGTTAGGAGAAGATCGTATGTCTGGTTTGGAAAAAATAGCGGCTCGAGCTAATCTTACGAGGTTCACGATCCTGCTTGTAGCAGGCTTATATATGGTTTTCGCAAGCCTTACTGCTGATGCAGTAGAATTAAATCTGGCACCGGACTGTAGTCAGGCCACGGCTGCGCCCAATCTACTCTGGCCACCAAATAACAAGTTTGTGTCGATTCAAATTAATGGCATTACAGACCCTGATAACCATCTGGTGACGATCGAGACCCAATGTATTGTGCAGGATGAACCCGTTGAATTCTGGCGTTGGTACAGGCAGCGTTATGATGGCGATGGTTTAAAGACAGACTCGCCCTCAGTGCGTGCCAGGCGTAGACCTTCCTTTTTGAGCTGGCAGGAATTGCAGTGGGTTAAATCGCAAGGGCGCGTGTATGACATCGTGTTTAAGGCAACCGATAGTCAAGGTGCGATGTGTTCAGGCAAAGTTAATGTGGGTGTGCCATTAAGCAAGAAAAAGCCTGTTGTCGATAATGTTCATCGATACCCCTCACTACCGGACGGTGAGAATTGCGATGCACTTCCAATTAATAATCCACCTGTTATTTATTCTTCAGCGGTTTTAGAGGCCAGGGTTAATATCGCCTACGAATATGACGTTAAGGGGCATGACCCCGATTCAGATGTTTTGCAATATGCTTTGATCACAGCGCCACAGGGGATGAGCATAGACAGCCAATCCGGGTTGATTCAATGGACGCCGGTTGCTCAACAAGAAGGTGTCCAGCCTGTGGTAGTCAGTGTAACTGATACTGGTGGCCTACAAGCGTCACAGGCTTTTGAGATTGCAGTACAGCCTGCGTTGGATGAATTGACGGCGGCTATTATTGCCAACCCGACTTCCGGGACTTCGCCATTGAGTGTACGGTTTAGTCCGGATGTACAGAATAATAATATTGTTATTACCAGTTATGCCTGGGATTTCAATGGTGATGGTATTGCGGATAAGTCTGATGCTTTTGGTGCACCACAGACTTATATTTATACGGGGTCACCTGGTGACAGTTTTAACGCGACATTAACAGTGACACCAGCCAGTGGTGATCCATTGATTGCCACTAAAACGATTACTATTGCTAATCAGGCGCCATCAGCCCAGGTGTCGACAAATGTAACCAATGGACATGTACCACTGGGGGTCACGTTTACTGTGCTTGCTCAAGATCCGCAGGGCATTAGTGAAATCAGTATTGATTATGATGGTGATGGTGTAATAGATGACACACAATCTGCAGGCGGCAGTACTTCAGGAACCTGGGTGTTCCAGACAACGTATCAAAATGAAGGCAATTACCTGGCTGTTGTGTACGTCACCGATGGTTTTGGCGCTGAAACGCGGGTTGCAAATAATGCTATTACAGTCGATGTGAATAATCCACTCGATCCTGTGATTCAGCTGTCTGCTTCTCCAACTCAGGGGAATACGCCACTCACCACAAATTTCTCAGCGACCGCTACGCTATTTGATGGCAGTGCTATAGCCCAGTGGCGTTGGGACCTGGATGGTAATGGTGATTTTGAGACCCAGGGCGGTACAGGTATTACGGACACGGTGACATTTATTTACAACGGTGTAGATTATTATTATCCGTCAGTTGAAGTCGTCACTGACACGGGTCGTCGCTCAACTGCCTCCTTGCGTATAGAAACGCAAACTGCGGCATTGCCGTCACTGAGCATTCCTGATAGTAGCGATACCATTAATAGCGATGTGGGTGAAACGGCCACGATTAATATTTCCCTGCCTTATGAGACCCAGTCTGAATTGTGGATAGAAAACGCAACTGGTGTAAGGGTTAAAACGCTGCAAACCAGGCAACTTACCACAGCCGGGAGTTATAGTTTTACCTGGGATGCAACTGATAACCAGGGTGATATAGTGTCAGAAGGTGACTATTATGCTGTACTTGGTTATACGACTTACGGCCTGCAAGAAGAAATTGATTTAAGAACTTCAACTGGAGGTCAGCTTTCATATTATCGTCGTCCGGATACCAATCCACGCACATTTGATCGGCTTAAGCAGCCATTAGTCATCAATTATGCGGTTGACGATCCCGCTGAAGTTTCTTTTTTCTGGCAAATTTCCTTTGGGGCACGCCTGATGACCTTACTGGAACATGAGCGCATGGGACGAGGGCAATACAGTCTTTACTGGAATGGTGAATATCCTTCAGGTCAAAAAATTCCGGATAACCTCAATACCTTAATGCCAGGCATCGTACGTTACTCATTACCAAGTAATGTTATTTTCGTTAAAGAAATTCCACGTATTGAAAACTTCGTTTTGCAATCGACCATTATTGCTGATCCACGTCGTGAACCCATTGGTATTAACCTCACGCTTAGTAAAGTAAGTACGGTTGAACTGATTGTTTCTGATATGGAGAAAGGGGTAGACGTTGCAACAAGAGTGTATGAGGATGTGGCAGCGGGTGTGCAGAAACTTATCTGGGATGGTAAAAATAATGATGACCAATATTTATCACCAGGCGACTACCGTATAGGTGTTCGTTCGGTTGATAGTAAGGGGAGTCGAAGTTTGTATTGGTATCGCACACAACGGATTGAATACTAAGGGGAGCTTACGATGAAACGCATGCTTTATTTCACACTGTTGTTTATGGCATTTAGTGCTTCGGCTAATGACTCTGCCATAGAAACTTATATTCAGGCACACCAGCAAATGCTGCAAGCGCAGGTGTCTCAACTGAACTCGTCAATTTCATTGCTAAGCAGTGAAAGTTTAACCGATAGAGAAAAGTTTGAACGTATCGGCCAGAGCAGTTTTGCAGCGATTGACCAGGCATTAAAACAGGCCGGGTTTAGCGTTAAAACATATTACGAATTTAAAGCCAATAATGAAGATGCTATTAGACAATGGTTAAGCATTCACAGTGAACAGGCAAAACTGATTGATTTGTTGCAAGCTGAGCATGACCAGCTTATGAATGAATACGATCAAGTTATGCAAGCCACGACAGATGCAAACTAAAGGGAGAGAGCAATGAGTTTTTTTGAAAAGCCTTTTGCGAACAAAATGTTTATTAATATTAAAACGTCATTATTTTTACCTGTGTTTATTTTGATGACTGTCATTGTAGCGAGTCCTGTGGCAGCTTATGATCAGCCCTGGAATGGGGGTAAAGAAGATATCACCGGGCCCACCCCGCCGCCGCCACCACCCTGTCCCAGCGGTAACTGTCTGTGCCCGCCAAATGGTACGGGCTCACCCGTATATATTGCCGATGGTTCACTTGTATGGAGTGATGTGGATATCACTTTTGCTTCATCTACTCGCGTAGGATTGAAACGCACTTATAATTCTTTTGACTACCGGGCAGGCTTGTTTGGGCGTGGTTGGGTCACCGCTCAGGAATCCAATATTGCTCGCACTTATAAGGCAATTACTGAAGGTAATGCCGATGGTTCACCTAAAACGGCAACAGAATTTAAATCAGTGCCTATCTGGCTGGCTGCCTATGGCAGACGTTATACCCTGGAGGAAACTGCAAGCCAATGTACAACTCCCGATGTTCTGTATTTTACTTTTGAAAAACAAACAGATGGTAGCTTTAAACAGGTTTATGAAGACAGTCAAAGTTTTGATATTTACAGTGCGACGGGTGTTTTACAGGAAAGTTATTCAGATGAAGATGGTACCTCAGTTTATTATGAATATGATGATCAGGGGCGTTTAGTCAAACAATTCGACAGTTATAATTTTATATTGAATTTTGTCTACAATGATCAGGGTTTCGTGTCCCAGGTTAAAGATCAGGCAGATCGTGTCTGGAGCTATAGTTACAATGAATTTGGCAGTCTGACTCAAGTCGTCGACCCGGATGGTAATAGCAGGGACTATGGCTATCAACTAGTTGACAATATCGGTTACAAGCAACATTTATTAACAGATATTGATGACAATACGAATGACCCTGTTCTAGATGTTACATGGGCGAGTCGCACGATTGGTTCTGCTGCATTAATGCGTGTGGCCAGTTATACAGAAAGTGATGGGCACCGCCATGACTACAGTTATTCGGCGACTACTTATAATGGCGTAGCCGCTATAAAGGTTGTTAAAGATACCAAGCAAGTTGGCAGTAACGCGACGATTGAAACCCAGACATTTATTGCAGATGCGGGTAACTATCAGGTGCTGAGTGTTGTTAATAATACCGATAACATTAATAAGACTAGCCGGTTTGATGAACGGGGTAACCTGGTTGAAGAAACGGATGAGCGCGGTAACGTTACTTTATTTGAATATAATGTGTTAGGAAGGCGTATAAAAACCACCGAGTTGGCGGGTACGAATGATGCCAGAGAAATTACTGTAAGTTACTGGAATAATACAAATCGCGCTGCCATAGTGAATGAATACGGTAATCTGGAAAATCGCTATACCTACGACAGTGATCTGCGTGTGATAACTCATACTGAAGTTGATCTAGGCAACAACCAACAACGGGTGTGGACCTACACTTATCACCCCAATACTACAGATAGTCAGGGTAATAAGGTTTTGGGGAAAGTGGCGAGTATTGATGGGCCACAGACAGGAGCTCAAGATACTCAATCTTTTGAATATAATGCGCAAGGCTTACTGACGAAAATTAACTACCCACTGAATCAGTCCGTAAGTTACACCTATAATGCAGCTGGACAACAAATTTCGGAGACAGATATTAATGGCGTAATAACGCAGATGACTTATGATAGTTACAATCGACTGAAACAGACAATAAGGAATTCTCGTGTTATTCAATATGTTTACAATCGACAAGGACAGATTGTTCAGTTGACTGATGAACCTGGGAGAGTTACTTCTTTTACTTATAATGATCAAAACCGGCTAACCAGGATTACTTACCCTTCGGGTAACTATAACCTTATTAATTATGCGTACCAAGCAAGTTATACAGAAGTTACAGAACTTTATTATGAGGAAAATGGTGCTCTCATCAGTACAAACGTTAAGCGTAATGATCCAAAAAATGATTTGCCTGAATTTGGCTATTTAGAAAACACGACTAAACAGGTTTTCCAGGATAAATACAATAAGTTTGATGATATAGCTCAAATCACTTTATTTGGTCAGTACGGCAATGAGCCTGGCACTACGACGTCCGTATCTGATTATAATTATGATAATCAAGGTCGCTTAATTCAAATTCATGATGCATTAAATGGCAATGCAAACTTTGTATATGATGCAAATTCTCGCCTCATACAAGTGAGTGATCCGAATAGTGGCGTGACTCAATATGAATATAATGCCTGGGGTGATCTGACAAAGCTTAATAGTCCTGATACAGGGGTGACAACCTATGAATATGATACTTCTGGGAATCGAGTTGGAAAAATTGACGCAAATAATGTACAAACCCAATATGTTTATGATGCACAAAGTCGCTTTGTAAAAATAGATTATGAGGGAGAAAATTTAGATATCCTTTTTACTTATGATGAGAATCAATATGGTAAAGGTCTGTTGACTTCTGTGGTAGATGGTTCAGGGAGTAGTAGTTATACATATGACGATCGTGCTTTAATGACCTTGAGTACTGTGGATATTGCTGGTACTTCATTAAGTACAAATTATAAATATGATGAATCTGGGCAGTTAAATCAAATGACCTATCCTGGGGGGGCAGTTATATCATATACCTATGATAACGCTGGAAGGTTATCAGGAATTCAGCGGCTTGAGTCAGGCGTAACCAGTAATTTGCTTGGTAATTTAACCTGGCATGGCAGAAAGACAAAAAGTTATCAACAAGGTAATGGCTTAGTAACTGAGTTTGCTTATGACGCAGCTGAACGCCTTATTGAAAAACGTTTTGGTGGTAATGATAACCGAATACAGAATCAATTAGATAACCAGAGCCAGGTCATTCAACAAACATGGTCTCGTGGCGGCATACCGGATATAAATAATTTTCAGTACGATAGTCTTGGGCGTTTAACTGTAGATGGTAGTGCTGTTGATAATCTAGACTGGATATTTAGTTATGGTGCTGTGGGTAATCGATTGGAGCTAAAGAAGTCTGATAACAGTCAAACGATTTCATATAGTTATATACCAAATACTAATCTATTAGATCAGGTAAATACTACAATCATTCAACGTGATGCTGCAGGAAATATTTTAAATGATGGTTTCCGGCAATATCAATATAATGTTATGAACCGTCTTGAACAATTGACTAATGCACAAGCTAATATCCAGGCTTTATATACATATAACTACCAGGGGCAGCGTGTAAGAAAACGTTTGTCTGGTAGTCAGAATGCCGATGTTCGTTATGTATATGGACCAAATAGTGAATTGTTGGGGGAGTATGACCCCAGCGGTAATCGTATAAAAGAGTATGTTTATTACGTAGAAGGAGAAGTTTCACAATTAATCGCGCAAATTGAATCAGATGGAACAGTAACTTATATCCACACTGATCATTTAGCTACTCCACGGTTAGCTACAAACCAAAATCAGTCGATTGTATGGCAATGGGAAAGTGATGCATTCGGTAATGCTATGCCTAATGAAGACCCCGATAATGATAGCAATGCAGTTGTAATAAATCACCGTTTTCAAGGACAGCAGTATGACCTGGAAAGTGGGCTTTTTTATAACCACTTTCGTTACTATGATCCTGCAATCGGCCGTTATATTACAAGTGACCCTATTGGTTTAGAAAGCGGAATGAACACGTACGCATATGTGCATCAGAACCCACTTCGTTTTACAGATCCTAATGGATTAGCGGTTCCTGTTGTTATTGCAGCGTGTGCTGCGAATCCGGTTTGTGCCGCTGCGGCAGCAGCAGCTGCACGAGCAGCTGCAATTGCAGCTGCTCGTGCTTTAGCAAGAGCGGCCGCGGCCGCGGCCGCTGCGGCATGTGCCGCTGGTTTGGGGCCATGTGGAAGTGATCCTGGAGATTGCTCACGCTCACGCCATCGATATCTACAAAATGTAGTGGATAACTTATGTAAGCCAAAGCCAAAGCGGTGTCAACCAGGTGAAAAATGTGCAGATATGGGAACTAAATTGGCTAAACATAGTGCATGTGCTGATGCTAGAAAAAACATTAATAGAGAGTGCTTTAGAGGAGGTAATAGGGGACATCAAATCGCGTATACAAGTAGCCGTCAGGAAGCTGCAATTTGTAGTGGGTTGCTGTCAACATGTTGCCCATAAATATGATATTAATTGATCAACTAAAAAATGTATTTCCCATACGCACTGTTCCTAAAAGTGTCTTACTTGATGAGGAGGATAATTCAGAGTTTTCGGAGGACATACGCCATCATTTCATATCGAAATCGTGGGACTCTGTAACACTCGATGATTGGATCAACACAGCCGGTATCGAAGTTATGCCGTATTACATGACACCTAAGGCTTTTCACTACTATTTACCTTCTTTATTGTGCGCGACTTTAGAAAATGGTGAATATATTGATTGGGGGCTAAAAGCGATTCTTCCACAGAATCAGGCTAGAGAGCCCAAAGGTGATTGGTGGTCAGGTTTTTATAATTATGTTAATGAAGAGCAAAGGAAAGTATTACGTGAATATTTAATATATGTTTCAGATAATTCTGTTGAGTATAGTGAAGAAAAATATCTTGCAGAAACAGGCCTGAAAATATGGGCCTAATCTCAATGCTTAACTAACTCAATATTTTTCAGAAACGGCTTGAATCATTGGGGCTTTTTTATTACTTAATCCTTAGTTTTTATTTGTCAATGAAATGAAAATTGAAAAGCAAAATATAAAGGGAAATAATTAAAACCGTCATCCCCGAATGCTTGTATCGGGGATCCAGCGGCCCAGGGTACTGCAAAGACACTGGGTTACCGATAGAAGCATTCGGGAACGACGACACTTAACTTAAGTTAATGGGGGGGCGTGATGATATGGCTTTAAAAAATGGAACATGCCTTAATGTTAATTTCTGAAGCAGTTTTAAAGATAAACCAGGCTTTTGTAGGCTGGATAAAACGATGCGGATCCGGTACTTTTATGTTTCTCTACTGCCCTTTAAAAAATTAAATAACCTAATCACCCTGTATGTTAATCTTTTATTGGGTTTTTATTTGTCAATGAATTGAAAATCAAAATTTTAAAGGGAAATAATTAAAACCGTCATCCCCGAATACTTGAGAAATCATAGGGCACCCATCATAAGAAATCAATAAAAACAAATAAATCATAGGACACCCATCATAAGAAATCAATAAAAACAAAGACTTAGGTTATATCTAGGCCTTTTGTTATTATGGGTGACTCGATAAGCTTTAAATATGTGATTATGGAGATGAGATGTTAAAAAGCACATCACGTTTGATTATCCTGATTTTGTTGATGGTAATGATTTCTGTGTTACCGGCTCAAGCTGCGGCTGAGGCAATGAGCAATCCTGATCAGATGGTGGAAAAAATTGTACAGGCCTATGGTGGTCACACAGCACTAGGCCGTGTAAAGGTGGTGAAACACTCAGGCACGATAAAGTCGTTTCGCCTGGGGAAGACAGGGTTATTGAAGCGGTTGTTTGTTCTGCCCGGAAAGTTGCGTGTAGAAATAAACTATCCCGATGGGCCGAGCGAACAACGCATCACCACGCCTGATGGAGCATGGCGCGATGGACGCCCAGCGACCGCACCTATGCTTATGGCCATGACGTTACAAGCTGCACGTTTTCGATTACCATTATTACTTATCCAATACTCGGTCACGCTACTTGGTGAAGATAAGAGTAGCGTGCACCTTGGTATGAAACTAACGGAGACTACCTCACTGGAGGTGTTTGTGGATCGCCAATCCTGGCGGGTAGTTCGTTCGGTTGGCCGCATGGTCATGGGCGAAATAAATGTTGCCTTCACCGCCGACTACTCCGATTTTCGTGAAGTTGACGGCGTACTATTCGCGCATCGTGAAGAGCTCACTGCGATGGGTAGGCCAACGGGTGTAGCCGTGCTCGAAGAGATTGAAGTGAATACTGAAAACAGTCCCGAAGATTTTAAACCTTAAAGTCAATCTGCATGAACGGGGACTAGTCTTGCGTTTTGCTTTTGAGTTGTAAAACAAATAAAAGTGTCCAGTGCTATTAGACCACAACATGTTACTGTTCTTCTTTTTTAAAGAGGTGGTAGAGCTGTCGGTTTTTCTTTTTTTGGTGAGTTTTTACTTAACTTACTGGCATAGAGTATTACGAACAGAAACTGTCAAGAGATTAGGCCGATTATATCGATTATATTTTCAGGTTCGAATTTATTCGAAGGTGTTTGTCTGGGTGTTTGTGCGAATTAATTCGTACCTACATTGTTTAAATGACAGGTATTTTTTTTAACCTCATCAACATCACTTATTTGATTTTTCTGTTTAATCATTTCGCCATTTTTATGGCAGAGAGAAGTGATATGTTGAATAAAGAAAAGCATTTAAAAGATCGTTTTATTGAGGCCATTGTAAAGGGCGAGTTGGGTTCGTTTGAGGAGTGTGGGCTAGTGGTGACATTGCAGGAATTTAAGCTTTATTTTAATGATATTAAAACCCAGTATATTTCTTCGTTTATGCCAGCAGCGACTTTTGAGCCTGGGCAGAGCTCGCCTACTAAAACCAGGTTTCTGTTTCGGCTTAAGAAAGGGGATTATCAGCTGCACGGGGATGTGCAGGCAGAGAAAGTTCGCTTGATGGAGGAGCACTGGATAATGATTTAGTTGAACCTGATTCAGGTGAGAGTAACTCTGTTGATGTAGATATGACTTATGTGATTCAATTGAAAAAGGACGGTGATGATTCGTCTGTTAAAGAAGCAGGTGTGTGTTACCGGGTGTGATGAATTTGGCTTTTGTTTTATTACTGCATTGTGTTTTTACATTGATAACCTGTTTATAATAGTACCCCCCTAACTGCTGTGTTTTCTGCTGTTAGTCGCTGGGGTGTCTCTATGTATCGGGACAGTTGTAGCAGTAGATTTAATGAGTTGTGTTGTAATGAAGTACCCCTTGTTTTTAATTTCTCCGGTTTTATTATTTCTGGTTTCATCCGTCGTGTCTTTGCCGGTTTCTGCGGCTAATCAATTTTATGGTGATGTGCTTGTTTCAGAGGTTACCAGCATCTACGATGCGGATACCTTTAGAGTGAATATAAAACACTGGCCCGATGTCATTGGCAAACATGTTTCAATCAGGGTGCTGGGTGTCGATGCACCGGAGATACGGGGCAAGTGTGCATCAAAAAACCTGGCTGATGCCTTGATTAAGGTAAAAATTGCACGGCCTTATGATGGGGGTACGCGGTTGGGGTGGTGTGGTTAATTGTTTTAAAAGAGTGGATAATGTTAAGTTAGGTGTCCCGTTTAATTATTTAAAAAAATATGCGGGTATGTCATTATGTTAGTTCTCCTGCCGTTTTGACGATGTAAATAATTCTGTGGTGCGACATGAAGTCGTTTCTGTGATTGTTTCAACTAAGTAATTTTTTTTAGAAATTTATGATGACTGTCCTCAAATTTCTTATTTGTACCTATTATTTTTCTAGATTTTCTTCAAAATAATCATGTGTTTAAAAGTTATTTCTAAATATTTAGATAGTGGTTTGCCAAGGTGAATTACGCTATTTATACTTTAGATCTCTCTTGCTATTATCTTTATGAGGTAAATTGATGCGATACTTTTCCTTAACCGGTATCCTGATCGTAGTGGTATGCTCCGGTTGTTCGATGGGTAAATTAACTAAACGGGACGTGCAGGATATTTCCAGTATATCCGTTTCCATCGATACTACTATCACTAGTGATGTGTCCGGTGATACGGATAGTGTCGATTTGCCGCTGAACACGGCTTTAACCGACAAATTGCTTGTATTAATTAAAACCACTTTGGAGGAAAAGGGGTTCAAAATCGCAGACCAACACCTATCCAAAGGCATGGCTCACTCAGCAATAAAACATTATGTAGTAATGACCGAAAGCGATCGAGAACGCGACCTGAGTGATTTGGAGATCAGGCCCGGACCTTATTATTCTGACCGGCTAAAAGCAGGGCAGCTAAAGGTTTTATATAAAGATTTCGAGAATCACGATAACAATCCAGCCATTGGCGATATGGGCTTTAAAGGTGATGCAACACTCGTGGTGCTGGTGCAGGGGCGAGTAGTTGGTTTAGATAAAGCTATAGGAGCCTATTTCTACAATGCAGTGATAATCCCACTTCAGCTTTTTGGAGGAAATGGTGGGCCTATGGGGAGCTCAACTAAATTAATGGATACCGATGATGACACCTTTCTTGTGCAAATGCGATTGTATTCGACGACGAGCGGAAACATTCTGTGGAAAAGCGATCTTAAACAACTGGAAAGTGTAGATGAAATTTTAGAGAAAACGGAAAGACGTCTTAAGAGGCGTATTTCCAGTCGGTAGTTTTCGGTATTCGTCACGCCAGGAAATAAACATAGACATATATGGACGCTCACCTAAAATATCAGGATAAAATATCAGGACACTCATTCTAACTCACTTATTTTATAGATAACGATGAACCTTATCCGGTTATTGCCACCACCTCACATAACAATTTTTCAGGTTATTTGATAATTTTTTAATAGTTATGTTTAG